>Ga0105052_10001647_pt1 | contig 28837 bp, 27 predicted proteins | sample FRY03_FD_78094 | JGI IMG/M metagenome (GOLD analysis project Ga0105052, IMG submission 78094) | Freshwater microbial communities from Lake Fryxell liftoff mats and glacier meltwater in Antarctica - FRY-03 | ecosystem: Environmental > Aquatic > Freshwater > Ice > Glacier meltwater ... | reverse complement strand
TATTGGTATTCAAATCAAAGTACAGTGTGGGTGGTACATCTCTAAAATTACCTATGGTAAGATAGTTTTCATTTCCTTCTGCAACATAATTGAACGAAACCAAAAGCCATTCATTCCATTGGGGATCCATAAATTCACCTGATATTTCCAATTGTGGTTCGACTTCAAGCAATTCGAAACTTTCAGTATTCCATGGGATTTCTTCAGAAAAGTAAACTCCGAATCTATCGGTTAAATATTCTGCAAAAATCATTCTTGCTAAAAAAAACGATACCTCATGGGTTGAGCCAGCTTCAAGCGAAGCGATTAATGGCGTAGTGATGTATTCTCTCCCTTGAATATCCAGTTCATAGCTTACAATGAACATTCCTACATAATTATTTCCTTCAAAAGGATATGGAAATCCATAGGTAAATAGCCATTCATCGCTCAAATACCCGCCACAATCAAAATCAGTATATAAATCAGGGCTTCCAGCTGTAGGATTAATCCAATATTCAAGAGGTAATTGCAAATTATCGTAAATGCAACCTTCATTGGTAATTTCAAATCCCGGATCAGGCACTAGATTCTGCGCTGATACTGAACTAAAAAATAATAGAAATAGGTATAGAAAGATTAATCGAGTCATGTTAAACGATTTAGTTAAACAACACCCACTGAGGCCGGGTGCGCTTCATTTTTGAAGCTTCCCATCCCCCTGAATTGTATAGCTTATACCAAGTTTCAGAGAATTTCCATACTTAAGCTTTACATAAGTACCTCCTTTTCTAGCAGTAAAACGGGTTGTTACCAGCCCCCGATTACAGTCGTGGGCTATTTTTTCAATTATATGTGTTAAAGTAAATGTGCGTTTTTTTGAAAAACAAATTTTTATATTAAATTTCACTACTGTCCGATAAAACTTTAATTGCAGCCTGATTTATTCTGAAAGGCTTGTTTAACTGTTGAATGCATAACTTGCTCACCCAAACTATTAAATAGCCAATAATCCACTTTATGTTTTAAGCCGCTTATGAAAATATGACCCTCAGCTGGATTTGGATAAACTACAATTTCAGCGAATGAGAAAATCTCCTGCACTGCATTCGGCAATCGCTGAACCTTTTCCACAATCATATTATCCAAATAGTAATAAGCGTTATATTTATCATCTCCAAAAAGTTGAATGAAATCGAAATATTCATTCTCAAAAAATCCACCAAACCCAAGATGCGTATACGCTTGATCAGCAGTGAATTATCCTTCAATTGTTACCCAATTTAAAGAGTCTATGATTATTTCTTCTGAGTAAACATGGGCTGCATTTGGGATAGGAATTGGATTCTCATTATGGTCATAGCTTTGATTGGTAAAATAAACCCCCATTAAATTACAAGCAAATGGAAATTCATAATAAAACCCATCCAAAGTTAAGCTTACTTGAAAAGAAATTTTGTATGTAGAATCTACTTGAAGTGGACTCAACAGTTGTGTCCCAATAATTTCTCTATAAGTTAAGTCACCCGAAAACAAGTTATTGAATACCACAAGTCCGACATAAGATTCGCCATCAGCAGGAATCTGATAGCCGAAAGCATTGGTAGGCGCCCAACCTAAAGAGTCGGCAAAGTCAATAGGATTAACACAAGTGCTGAAATAATTTGGTGATTCTCTCCAACTTTCTCAATATAGGGGCATATCATTTTGATTCTCCGGACACCCATTCTCGTATTCCTCAAAACTCGGATTTGGAACCAGATTCTGACTGAAAGAATTGATATATATAAAAAGAAAAGAGCAGAAAGCGAAAAGCTTTGTCATGATTGATTTGTTAATATTCCTTCGAGCCGAAAGGATCGGCGCTAGTCTTGATTGTGTAAATTATACCTGGGTTCAAGACGTTTTTTCCCATCTTCAATTTGAATTATTGAATATATAGCCAATTCAATAATTAAGGCTTGAAGTTTTTATAAGGTTTACCTGTTCTAAGATAGAAGTTTATTTTGGTTGCCAAACCTTTGGTGGATGAAATGTTTGTTTGGCGTGAAAAGAAAGATTTTTTAGGGTAGAGCGCAGTGTTTGTTGCGAGCTGCGTAGTAGTTAGATTGAAACTCCATAAACAAATCCTCAATCCTAATATCAATGTTAGGACCGATGATTTTAGTGAGTTTAATGAATATTGGAGCGACAGCATACCCTACCTGAATATCAGGTAAAGCATTACTACCACTATTATTCTGATCGTCCATAATGCAATTTTAGCTGCTACTTGGTCTCTCGTATAGCGCATACATTTTCTGAATTAACTCCCATTGCTGATCCGAAACATCGAAAAGCTGAAACTCAACAAACTCATTCGCTTAATATGAGGTAAGCGCCTTCGTGATAACCTGTATCTTATTGATTTATAGTATTTCAGCCCCCGGAGCAGAGTGAGAATGCGAGCGAGAATGAGGGCAAGAGCGCAAAAAAGAAGAGAAGAAAGGGAAGAAAAGAATAATAGAGAACAAACCAACATTAAGGTTGAGAGGCTCTTTGTTAAGTCCCGGAGGCAAATTTTGCAATAGCAAAGGGCGGAAAAAAAGCATAGTTATGGTGCTTTCGTTAGGGTAAACATAAATCACATATTTTAGAAATGCAAATTTTTAATGTTAAATTTAAAATGTGCTAAAATTATTCTACAAAAAAATACCGAGAATAATTCCTCCGCATTTTTTGATTAAATCTGAATAAAAAATTGGACTTCCATTCAAAATTTGAAACTTCTAAATCCAGAATAATAGAACGCAGATGATGCAGATTTGGCGGATTTGCGTGCCATTCTAAAGCTGGGCATCATAGAACGCAGATGTAACAGATTTGGCAGATTTGCGCGGATTAGATTGGAGATAATTTGATCGTTCCACTTTCGATTATCATCTTTAAACGGATTAGATTGGAGATAGTTGATTGGTCTGCAATCTATCAACATTTTTAATCGGATCAGATCTGCGATTATCTGCGTGCCATTTAATATCAGAGCATGAAAGAGAACGAAGTGTGGGAATTTTGCTTAGAAATGTGATTTGTATATGCCTTTGATATTTTTGAGATTGAAAACCTCTGACAGCTTTTGTGAAGTTACTTTACAGACCGAAATCGAAAGTCGTACAACATAGCTAATCCTAGCAAAACATACTCCACGGCAATGAGTATATAATTTTCTTCAAATCCACCCAAATGGTAGTGTGAATAGCTCAGAAAGATGCTGAATGACCAAACTACTGGGAATATAAATCCAGTAAAAACAGATAGCGCCAACAGTGGAATTACATACCAAGGATGAACAGTAGTTGATAGTAGAAGATATACACTTAAAACGAGTAAAGCTGAGCTTACAAAATCCCGAATATTATCTTTCTTCTTGAACAAGGCGACGGCAATGATAAATACAAAAGTTAAAGCTTGCATAATAGGCCCCAACTCTTTAATTGGATTATACCCCACTTGCATTTCCCAGAAATAACGAATAAGGTAATAGATGGATGCATTAAATTCGAAACTGCCCGAATATAGATTTATACTTTCTCTGAAATTCAAAACATTTCCAGTCCAATAAATGGGTAAAAAAGTAATTACGAAAACAATAAAAACAAGTAAAACATACCTTATTGATTTCCAAGACAATGGTTGGAGCGAAAGTGGTAAATAAATGAGTGGGATTAATTTCAATCCGGCGCTTAAACCTAGCATTATCGCTGATCCCATCCATTTATTTATCAAGAACAAATAGAGGGCTATCAACATAAATAGTACAACAAATATTTCAAAATGCAAATTTCCGATACCTTCCACAATTACCAGTGGACTGAAAGCATAGAGCAGGTATTTTTGCTTCCACTCATTAAAATAATTTATTACCTGAAAAAACAATAAGAGACATATAATTTCTGCTATTAGAAACATCAATCTGTAATAAAAAACAGTGTTCAATAAAGAATTACCAAAAATTCCAGGAATAAAAAAAAGCTGCTGTAAGGGCGGATAAACCGAATAATACTGCGCCGAATTCATTCCTTTGATTAAGGTAGAATCTGGATCAATTTGTTCAGAAATACTAAGTGAAACAGATTGAGGTTTAGACGCATAAGGATCTTCTCCATTCATTACCAAAGCGGCATCCCATGTGAAGCGAAAATGATCATCAGAAAGAACGGGTAGTTCTGTAAATGCAGGCAATCTCAACAAAATAAACAAGAGCATAATTTTCCATTTTACCACTGACTTTAAGCTGTTGATCAGATAAAATTGGGTGGGAATAAGGATAAGTATAGAGGCTATAAAAACATAAAAATCATCACGGTGATGAAAATTAAATAAATAGACATAAACTAGCAATGAAATAAATGCGGAAAGAAGTCCGGTTAGTTGAATGGACTTATTTGACTTTGGAATGAAGAAGCGAATAAAGGCTGATATATCCATAACCAATGACCAACATTATATGGAAAGGCAGCAATCCATAATCTTTTAAAACAAAAGCGAGATAAATTCCATAGCCGAAATATACAGCTAATATGATTTCGAAAATGATCATGGGATTAACCCTGATGGCGCGGTATTTATTGCCCGACCATTTATCGGCATTGGATTGCAAGGCAAATTTCGGTGTTCTTACAAAGGCCGTTTTTCTTCCGATATAACCCTCAATAACCGCTATGGCATTATGTAATGACAATCCCATTGAGATAGACAAAAACATAGGGAACAGGACTAGAAATTTCAAAAAACCTTTAAAGCTCTTCCGTTCATTTACTGGTCGGGAAAGCCAATAAAAAAATGACAAAACAAGGAATGACAACAAGAAAATCGATGCAATTTTGAAAATGACCGAAAATGCGAGCAAGTCTTTCTTCACTATCAACAATGGCACACTCAGAATTCCGGTCATCAACACACAAACAAAAATGAAAGAATTCAATAAATGAAATACTGCATTGATTTTGGTGCTTGATTTCAAGGTACTCGATCTTAGCACTGCCGGAAGATTTTTAACCGCACACTCTGCTGCGCCTTTAGTCCATCTGTATTGCTGACTTTTAAGGGCATTCATTTCAGCAGGTAATTCAGCGGGAGCGCCAACATTTTCGAGATAAACAAATTTCCATCCTTTCAATTGCGCTCTATAACTCAGGTCCAAATCTTCTGTAATGGTATCACTCTGCCATCCACCGGCATCATGAATACAAGTTGTTCTCCAAACCCCTGCTGTTCCATTAAAATTGATAAAATGTCCGCCGGCAGAACGACCTACTTGTTCCACACTAAAATGCGCATCTAAGCCAAAAGCTTGTAAACGGGTAAGCAAGGAATAATTCGCATTGAGATGTTCCCATTTGGTTTGTACCACGCCAATTTTTTCCGACTCATAAAAGAAAGGAATGGTTTGGAGAAGGAACTCTTTTTCAGGCACAAAATCTGCATCAAAAATGGCAATAAATTCACCTGAAGCTTGTTGGAGCCCATAAGCCAAAGCACCTGCTTTATATCCCCCACGATTAGGTCTTTTGATATGTTTTATATCAAAGCCTAAATCCGCAAAAAAACGAACTTTCTTTGCTGCAAGTTCAAATGATTCGTCAGTGCTATCATCCAGTACCTGAATTTCAAGTTTATTTTTAGGATAATTCAATTGAGCTATGGCCTCTATCAATCGCTCTACCACATAAAATTCATTATAAACTGGCAATTGAATGGTGACTTTAGGCCATTCGCGATTTGTCATTTCCGGAATTACACGATTATACAAAGCGCGATGTTTTCGCAAATAACGCCAAGCCAAACTCAACTGTATAATGCTATAAGCAAAGATAAAAAGCAGAAAAAATCCGTATGCTATAAGCAGTGCAATGCCCATTATAAGTACTTAAAAATGGTGATAATAATCTTATAACCTGCCAGCACCGTACCTTTGAATGTTCCGGCTACTTTTGATTTTCCAATTCTAGGTCTGTAATCTACGGCAACTTCAACACATTTCAATTTTGCTTTAACAGCCTTCACTTGCATTTCTACTGTCCAGCCATAAGTTCGATCTTTCATACCAATCTCATCATAAGCCTTCTTGCTTATAGCCCGGAATGGCCCCAGATCTGTAAATTTAACGCCGTAGAAAAGTTTTATCATCCTGGTTGCAAGCCAATTTCCAAAAATTTGTTGAGGCATCATGGAGCCTTTAATTCGCTTACCCAGAGCTCTTGAACCAATCACTAAATCAGCATTTCCGCTAATAATTGGATTAATAATTAATGAAAGTTGCTCGGGATAATCAGAATAATCTCCATCAATATAGGCTATAATGTGAGGCTGAACGTCGAGGGAACTAATCCATTCCGCACCTTTCAGACATGCTGCCCCATATCCTTTTTCGGGTTGAGACAAAACAACAGCACCCGCTTCAGAAGCCACTTTGGCAGTTAAATCTACAGAGCCATTATCCACTACAATTACGTGCCTTACTATGGATCTATCTATATCAGCAAGTACTTTAGGAATGCTCTTTTCTTCATTCAAAGCAGGAATAATAACATCAATAATCATCCCTGCGAAATTAAGTTTGGAACAGATTTAATAAATCACGAAAAAATATACAATTCGAAAGATTTAGGATTGTTGCATCGTTTTGCTGTTAGAACTCAACACTTTTCCTGGATAAGCTTCCAAAGCATGCTCTAAAACAACTAAAGCATGTTTTAAAGCATCCACATTTAAGACATAAGCCATACGAACCTGATTTTTACCTAATCCCGGTGTTGCATAAAACCCGCTTGCAGGTGCCATCATAACGGTTCTACCCTGATAATCGTAGCTTTCAAGTATCCATTGACAAAATTTCTCTGAGTCGTCCACCGGTAATTCTGCCATACAATAAAACGCTCCTGAAGGTTTAGGGCAACGAACTCCGGGTATGGCATTCAATCCATCTACCAATACATTTCTTCGCTCCACATATTCATCAACTACCGCTTTGAAATATTCAGCCGGAGTTTGCAAAGCTGCTTCCGAGGCAATTTGTCCAAAAGTTGGTGGAGATAAACGGGCCTGCGCAAATTTCAAAACGGCGGCAATCACTTCCGAATTTCTGCTGATTAAAGCTCCAACCCGGGCTCCACACATACTGTAGCGTTTAGAAACAGAATCTACAAGAATTACATTCTTATCCAAACCTTCTAAATTCATCACTGAAAATGGCTGGGCACCATCATAACAGAATTCTCTGTAAACCTCATCAGCAAACAAAAAGAGATCGTGTTTTACAACTATATCTCTAAGTCTTTCCAATTCGTCTTTGCTGTATAAATATCCAGTTGGATTTCCGGGATTACAAATCAGAATGGCCTTTGTCTTCTCGGTAATTTTTGCTTCAAAATCGGATATTGGAGGCAAGGCGAAACCATCGTCAATTGTAGCCGTAACAGGCACAACTTTAATTCCGGCCATCACAGCAAAGCCATTGTAATTGGCGTAAAAAGGTTCTGGAATTATTACCTCATCTCCCGGGTTTAAACAGCTCATAAAAGCAAAAATGAGCGCTTCAGAACCACCGGTAGTAATTATGATATCGGCTATATTCAATGAAATATCATTCTTTTGATAATAGCCCAGCAAGCCCTCGCGGTAAGAAGTAAAACCTTCGGAATTACTGTATTCGATTACCTTTCTGTCGAGCGTTCTCATCTTGTTCAACACTACCTCAGGCGTTTCGATATCGGGTTGACCAATATTGAGATGGTACACCGTTTTACCCGCTTTCTTTGCTGCTTCAGAATAAGGTACAAGTTTGCGTATAGGTGAGGGCGGCATGTGCTGCCCCTTGCTTGAAATAGAAGGCATGATATTTTATTTGAATTACAAAGCTACAAAAGCGGATCAAATAAACGCTTTATGGTAAAATACATGAATTGATGTGGTCCTATTTTTGGAACTTCATACCATTCATCAATGCGCTCAAAACCTAATTTTTCGTAGAATCCCAGAGCTACTTTGCGCGCATCACACCACAAAACTTCTCCGCCTGCCTTCTCCACATACTCGATTGCGGCCCTCACAATTGCCTGTCCGGCGTGCCTTCCCCGATAATCTGGATGACTAGCCATGGCCCGCAAGCGGTATTGATTTTCAAATTTAATTTTGTGAGAACTCATCTCAAATAGAGATGCAACCGCTACTATTTTTTCTCCATCAAATGCAGCAAAATGAACAGCATCCTCGCGGAGGTCAATGTCGATATTGCAATCCTCTTCTTTTTCGATATGAGGCCAAAGCACTAAATGTCTGAGGGGTCGAGTTTGCACTGCCGGTATTTCTCTTACATCTATCATTCAGTGAATTTATCAAGATCGCGTCGGTTTTTCTTGGTAGGTCTGCCTAGTCCAAACCACTGATTGTCTTTTTGTGCTTCGAGTATTATTCGCAGTCTTTCTAATTCTTCAGGATCAGTAAGATCTTGCATGTAATCTACCAATAATTTAGCTCCCATCCTGGCTTTAGGGAATGCCAATACTTTGTATTTGTATCTGATGGTGCCTTTGCGAACTTGAATAATGTCGCCGATTTTAAGTTCTCTAGCAGCCTTCACTTCATCTTCCGCAATCATCACACGCCCTTCTCTGCAAGCTTCTGTAGCCAGACTTCGTGTTTTATATACTCGTATACACCAAAGGTATTTATCAATTCTCGGTCCTGGCATAGTTCAAAAATAAGGACAAGCAATGATAGTTTGCTTAATGTTTCCTAATTCAGACTAATCAAAGTTCAATAATCAAGCCTATACTCGGTAAAATGGTACCATTTGTGTTCTTTCTGAAAGCGGGGTTATATGAACCGGGATTGTCAGCACTCATCACTGCATTTCCTGCCGCATCCCGCTCTACATCAAGCAATGATTGCAATGGAGTTACCTGATTATAAACATTTTGAATGTCTAAAAAGAGATTAAGTGTCCACTTTTTAAAGTACCACTTTTTGTCAATTCTGATATCAAGCTGGTGAAATGCCTGAATACGTTCTGAATTCAGTCTGCTATAATCAGGGATACCGGTGCGATTAACATTCCAAATTGAAATTAACATGGAGTTTTCGATATCATAAGGCGTGTATGGTAAACCTCCCGACAATCTAAATCTTGCACCCAATTCCCAATTTCGTTTGAATTTCTTTCCACCGGTAACACTAATCAAATGGCGGCTGTCCCAGGATGATGGGACATAAACGCCATTTTCACCGGCAAATTCGCTTCTCAAATAGGTATAAGCTAAAATTCCATAAAACCCTTCGTATAACTTCTGCTGTATTAAAAATTCAGCTCCATAAGCTCTTCCAAATGAATTGCTATTCACTTCTTCATTGCCGATTACACCAAAATCAGCACCCAGATTAGCCAAACTAATTCCCTTATCAACCGACATGGGGTAATTATCATAATACTTGTAAAATCCTTCTACTGTAAACACGGTATTTCTGGAGTCTAAGTTGTACTCCAATCCTGCTACCAACTGTTGATTTCGCTTGTATTTCAAGCCGTTGTTTCGGTTAACAAGTATGCCGTTTTCTCTATAACCAAGAATGGTATAAGTAGGTAATTGAAAGTAAACTCCGGTATTAAAATTAAAACTCAATTCCGGAGTGATACTGTAACGAGCTGAAATTCGAGGAGAAAACTGTTCGATAGGATCAGATACATCTGTGCTGTAGGAACTTCCATCCATTCTGAAACCTGCGCTGAGGGTTAAACGTTCGGCTAAGAATGTTCTACTTACCTGAGAAAATGCCCCATACTTATGCAAATCAAGTTCACTGTAGAAACTGAGATTCACAATGGTATCTAGTTCATAGGAATATAAACCAAAACGTGAATCATTATTGTAACGGGCATACTCATAATTTACACCAAAATTCAGCTTCCATCCATTTCTCCAATAACTGCGATTCTCAATGCGGAATTTATTTTCCATTTCCTGAGAAACGTAATCCAAAACTTTAGGTTCAGATTCAATATTATTTTGGTGCTTAAAGGCTTCATTATTCAACATATTTCGACTCGCTACAAAAGTCCACTTGCTTTTCTGTCTGAAATGATCCCATTTAATTCCGGTTGAATAATTCCATTGTGAATTTACCGAAAGAAGATCGAGCAAATAACGATTATCTAAATAATCATCTGCTTCCGTATCATTGGCAATGGCAGTGTTCAATGCAAAATTGTCGATGGCACCCAGTCCGAGAATGGTAATTTCATTCTTTTCATTAATTCTGGATTTCCATTTAAATTGGAAATCATTGTAAGTGGGTAAAAAAGGAAAATTAAGAACTGCAAAAAGATATTGAAGGTAACTCCTTCTTGCCGATAATAATATACTTGAATTGGGGCCCGTTGGGCCTTCCAAAGTGAGCCCAATATCAGAAGAACCGACTACCATATTGGCAGAATATCGATCTTTTCTGCCCTCTTTAAATCCAAATTCAAGAACTGAACTTAAAGCGTTTCCACGATTGGCAGGAAAAGCCCCGGAATAAAATTCAACATTATCAATAAAATCAACATTTATAAGTCCAACCGGACCACCACTCGCCCCTTGAGTAGCGAAGTGATTGATATTTGGAATTTCGATTCCATCAATATAGAAACGGTTCTCATTAGGTGCCCCCCCTCTAATGATGATATCATTTCTAAAAGTTGGAATACTGGCCACTCCCGGTAAACTCTGAATTGCCCTTGAAATATCTCGGTTTCCACCAGGATTGCGCTTTACCTCATTAACACCGATTTTCCGGACAGATAAAGGAGCTTCTTCCCTGTTGGCGTATGAAGTACCAACGATTTCGGCCTCGGCAATTTCAACAGAAATTTCTTCGAGATTGATATCAACTGTGCTAATCCTTGAGTTACTGACTTCTATTTCAAAGATGATGGCCTTTTTATACCCTATGGAGCTTACTTCAATATTATACAAGCCGGGCTCCAGTTCTGAAATCTTATATTTCCCATCAACATCAGTTATGGAACCTTTTGTAATGCCTTGAATAGTTACTGTTGCAAAGAGAACGGGTTCCTTGCTCACTGAATTGCTAACTTTACCTTGAATTATTCCGGCTTGTGCAAGTATTTGAACTGCGGGAAAAATAAGAAAGAAAAACAAAGAAATTAAACGCAAAGCTTTCATATTGATTAAGGTATAAAGTCTTGAAAACAAGCAATAACCTCATTTGTTCTTTATCTTTCGATATCCAATCGCAAAAAAGTAATAAGCGAATTAAATGAAGGATTTTTCGCTTTCATCTGGTCTAAAATTTCTTCCGGCAGTTTATGATTACTTTTGCGTTCATCGACCTCTTCCTTATTAACAAGCGTAAAAATATTGATTGCATAATTATTCAGCTGCTGTCTGAGGTGATCGATCAAATTCTGACGGACACTTTCAAACGACTTTTGTTGAGAGGAATTAAAAAGAACTAATTCGATGCCCCAATCCGGTAAAATTTTAGGGATACAATCTTTAAGAGTCATGTACAGACCTTGACCCTTTTCTTCCTTTATTTTTTCAGCAAAAGATAACCAAGCAATCTCCAAAGCACTCTCATCAAAAGATGTTTGTGGTCCAAACTGCGCATCTTCATCACTTTCAACACTAATTTTCGTTTCCTTTAAAAGCTGCACCAATGATAGCGTATCTTCTGAACGTTGAGGCCTATTTGCAGACGACAAACTCGGCTGAGCCATTCGTTCAACAGTACGAATATTTGCTTTTACAATAGACGGTGCAGGAACAGTAGGCGCTGCCACTGATTCTTTAGTAAGAGAGATGGCAAGCGGATTGCCTGGGACAGGAATTAGGAAGGGCTCAGACTTTTTTTTTTCGGCCATGCTTTGTTTCAGCGAAGCCAGTTTCATTAACATCAGCTCTACACTGAGCCTTTGATTTTTACTTGCTGCATAGCGCACATCACAATCGCTAATAATATCAAGTCCTTGAATCAATAAAGGAATATCAGCAGCCATTGCCTGCTCTTTAAATTTATTGATAGTGCCTGCACTAACGTCCAGCAGCGTTAATGTTTCGGCATCCTTTGCTACCAATAAATTTCTGAAATGTTCCCCTAATCCGGTCACAAAATGACTTCCATCAAAACCTTTCCCCAAGATTTCATTCAGCAAGAGGAGACAATTTTTCACATCTTCCTTCAGTATTTCATCAGTGATTTTGAAATAATACTCATGATCGAGCACATTCAGGTTTTCCAGAACTGCCTCATAACTGAGGTTACGACCTGTAAAAGCCACCAACTGATCAAAAATCGAAAGCGCATCACGTAGCGCACCATCTGCCTTTTGGGCAATAATATGCAAAGCTTCACGATCAGCCTGAACGTTTTCTTTTTTGGCGATCATAGCCAAATGTTCTGTCATGTCTTCGATCGTGATTCTTCTGAAATCGAAAATCTGACACCGCGAAAGGATAGTAGGTATAATTTTATGTTTCTCGGTTGTAGCGAGAATAAAGATGGCGTGTGCCGGGGGCTCTTCCAGTGTTTTCAAAAAAGCATTAAAAGCCCCTGAGCTTAGCATGTGAACCTCATCGATGATATACACCTTGTATTTACCAGTCTGAGGGGGGATTCTTACTTGTTCAGTGATAGAACGAATATCATCTACCTTATTATTGGAGGCCGCATCGAGCTCGAAAATATTGAAGCTGAAGTCGTTATCAACAACACCTTCACTTTTATTTATTTCGCGGGCAAAAATACGGGCACAGGTTGTTTTACCAACTCCACGCGGGCCGCAGAACAAATAAGCCTGAGCAATTTGTCCATTATTAATGGCATTGCGTAAGGTAGAAGTGATAGCACTCTGTCCTACTACAGTTTCCCAGGTATCGGGTCTGTATTTTCTTGCTGATACGATATAAGCTTCCTGCACGACCCAAAGATGCGTTTTTTTCGAGGACGCATGAATATGGGTTTATGAACATTTTTTTCACATTTTAAGAAGTTCATAACCAAATAAATAAGAAAATTCCTTTGTAGATTCAATGAGAATTACTACTTTTGCGCTCCCTTTTTGGGAAAAACAAATCATTTAAACACATGAACCGTTACGAAACTGTTTTCATTTTAACTCCCGTGCTGTCTGAAGAACAGGCAGCGGAAACAGTTGATAAGTTCAAAGGTTATCTGAAAGAACAAGGTGCTAGCATCGTCCATGACGAGAGCTGGGGCTTGCGCAAGCTGGCGTACCCGATTCAGAAGAAATCTACTGGATTTTATCATCTGTTGGAATTTACTGCAGACCCTACCGTGGTTAGACCATTGGAGACTGAATTCCGCCGCGATGAGCGCATCATTCGCTTCCTTACAACTCGCATGGACAAGCATCATGTGATTTATGCTGAAAAGCGTCGTACTAGGAAAGCTACTGAAGCCGCCAGTGCTAATTAATTGTTCAACCCTTTGAATTAAAAGATCATGAGCGACGATATCAGGTATCTCAATCCCATACAACTCGATACCAAAAAAGAAAAATACTGCCGTTTTACCAAAGGCGGAATCAAATACATCGACTATAAAGATGCAGACTATCTGTTGAAATTATGCAACGAACAAGGTAAACTTCTTCCGCGCCGTATCACAGGTACTACACTAAAGTATCAGCGTAAAGTTGCACAGGCCGTGAAAAAAGCACGTCACCTTGCCCTTATGCCGTACGTAGCCGATATGCTTAAATAAGGAGGAAGGCCATGGAAATCATTCTAACCACAGACGTCGATAAACTCGGCAGCAAAGATGAAATTGTAAGTGTGCGCCCGGGTTATGCCCGTAACTTCCTCATTCCTCGCGGAATGGCGTTAGTAGCCACCTCATCTGCTAAAAAACAACTCGAAGAAACTCTTCGTCAGCGCTCTCACAAAGAGGCTAAAAACCTAGATGTAGCTAAGAAAATAGCTGAAAAGATTTCAAATCTTAACCTTAGAATCGGTGCTAAAGCCGGTGAAAATGGTAAAATCTTCGGTTCTGTTAATGCTTTGCAAATTGCTGAAGCGCTCGGAAAACTAGGTTTCACTGTTGATCGTAAAGATGTTGATATTCAAGAAGATCACATCAAACAACTCGGTGATTATGAAGCAACCGTGAAATTGCATAAGCAAGTTCGCCAAGTTGTTAAGTTCGAAGTTGTTGGAGAATAATAGCATAAATTCATTAAAAAAGGCGGGCTTTCCCGCCTTTTTTGTTCTTATTCTGTTTTGCTCATTGGCAAATAGGAGCAATGCGCAATTCTTTGTCCCCAAATTGCATGTTGGTTCATTGGCATTCTATCAACCAGGAATAGGGGTAGAATATGTAGTAGACAGACAATTTTCTCTTCAAGTCAATTCCTTCTACAGACCTTCCACGGCCAATGAGAATTTTATTATGCGCTCCTTCACGGAAGATGGAGCCTCAAAAAATAATAAACTCAGTGGCTACAACTTCTCTATTGAGGGCAGAGCATATACTAGAAGATCAAGAAATGCGGCAACTAAAGTATATTCCGGATTTTTTCTCCGGTATTTCAACTATAAGCTCCAATCCGAATTCAATAGAGATACCGTTAATTACCAATTTGATGCATCGCTAAAAAACATCTCCGGAGGCTTTGAAACCGGTGTGCAATGGGTTATTGATAAAAAGTATAGTATCGATTTTACATTCATAGCGTTGGGCATTGCTTCTAATTTGTTAAAAGGAACAGTGATTCCCGACGATTTTGAAGCTCCCATTGGGGTACTCGAAGACGAAATGCAGGGCATTCCTTTTCTCGGAAACCGCATTATTTTAGAACGGGATAAAGTGGAATCGCTTTTCCGTTTTTCAAACGACTACAAAACATTAGCCGTGAGGGCCACGCTGAGTTTGGGAATAATTTTCTGAATACAGTCCTAATTTATACTTCTAACGTTCCAATCATTCCTTCAATGACTAAATTTGACCATGGAGTTCAAATTAGTTTCTGACTTTCAACCCACTGGCGATCAGCCTACTGCAATTGAGCAATTAACCAAGGGTATTAATGATAATATCCCTTTTCAAACGCTTTTGGGAGTTACCGGATCAGGTAAGACTTTTACCATTGCCAATGTGATCAAAAATGTGCAAAAACCAACCCTGATTCTTTCACATAACAAAACGCTGGCGGCTCAATTATATAGCGAGTTTAAAGAGTTTTTTCCGGATAATCTGGTAGAGTATTTTGTGTCTTACTATGATTACTACCAACCTGAAGCATATATCCCAACCAGCAATACCTATATAGAGAAGGATCTAGCAATTAATGATGAAATTGAAAAGCTGCGTTTGAGCACTACTTCTTCCTTACTCTCCGGAAGAAGAGATATTGTTGTAGTTGCCTCTATTTCATGTATTTACGGCATAGGAAATCCTACAGAGTTCTATAATTCTCTCATCAAAATAAAGCAAAAAGAAAATATAGGTAGAAACAAGTTTTTACTGCGCTTGGTTGAAAGCCTTTATTCCAGAACTCAAACTCCTCCCGAGCGAGGCAAATTCAGGGTAACTGGCGATACCGTTGACGTTCATCTCGCTTATGCCGATGAAATTTTACGCGTTGAATTTTGGGGAGATGAAATTGAATCCATACGCAGTTTAGACCCTGTAACGGGACAGGAGATAAACACTTTTACCGAAATCACCATTTATCCGGCTAATCTTTTTGTAACCGGCAAAGAAACAATGCATTCTGCCATTTGGAGCATACAACAAGACATGGTTGCCCAAATGGAATATTTCAACAAATCAGGTAAATATCTAGAGGCCAAACGCATAGAAGAAAGAGTGACCTATGATATTGAAATGATGAAAGAATTGGGCTACTGCTCCGGAATCGAAAATTACTCCCGCTATTTCGATCGAAGAGAAGCCGGACAACGTCCATTCTGTTTGGTGGATTTTTTTCCTGATGATTTCATGCTTGTAATTGATGAAAGTCACGCTACTGTTCCTCAGATTGGCGCAATGTATGGCGGCGACCGAAGTAGGAAAATGAATCTTGTTGAATACGGATTTCGATTGCCGGCAGCTATGGATAATCGCCCATTAAAGTATGACGAATTTGAGACGCTTTTGAATCAGGTCATATTTGTAAGTGCTACTCCTGCAGACTTCGAGTTGCAAAAATCGGAAGGAGTAGTAGTTGAACAGCTCATTCGTCCAACAGGATTACTTGATCCTCCAATAGAAGTGAAGCCATGCACCAATCAAGTGGATGATCTTATTGGGGAAATCAGAAAAACCATTGAACTTGGATCGAGAGTGCTGGTTACTACGCTCACCAAGAGAATGGCCGAAGAATTGAGCAAATACCTGGATCGTTTGAACATTCCTGCCAGATATATTCACTCCGAAGTAAAAACCTTAGACAGGATTGAAATTCTGCGGGATCTTCGCGATGGGAAATTTGACGTTTTGGTTGGGGTAAACTTGCTCAGAGAAGGACTCGACATTCCGGAAGTTTCATTAGTGGCAATTATGGATGCCGATAAAGAAGGCTTTTTGAGAAGTAGTCGTTCGCTAACACAAACTGCGGGAAGAGCCGCAAGAAACATTAATGGAAGAGTAATTATGTATGCCGATGTAATTACTGCCAGCATGCGGCAAACCATTGACGAAACAAATAGGAGAAGAATCCGTCAAATGCAATACAATGAAGAGCATGGCATTAATCCAACACAGATTGTAAAGGCCAACCGATCATTGCTAAATCAAAACAGGATGCTAGATCCTCGAGAATCGCAATTTAATAAGGATGATCAGATCACTATGGCTACCGTAGCTGCTGATCCGGTGGTAAAATATATGAACGCCGAAAAGCTTAAAAAACTTATTGATCATACTCGCAAACGCATGGAGAAAGCCGCGAGAGAACTTGACTTTATGGAAGCGGCTCGATTGCGCGATGAAATGTTCGCTTTGGAAGAGTTATTGACAACAAAACAGGCTTGATTCTCTTTGAAATCCAATTTAGGTTGAAAACTCGGCAGACATTTTAATTTTGAATTATCTAAATTTGACTTGAAATGAGATGCAAAGCCTTGTTATTCCTGTTCATTATCGCTTTTGGCGCATGTAAGAACAACAAATCTACTTCAGATAAATCAGCAGAAACTGCTGTTGAATCAGTAAAAACAGAAACAAATGATTCTGAAACTCCCGCCCCTTCTTTAACCATTGTCACTCCAGAAGAAAAGACCGCTGAAAAACAATTAGATCAAGCTAAAGTAGAGGTGATCAGAGAAATTCAAGTGGTGCCTGGAATGAAACTCAGCAAATCTGATGCGTTTTCATACGGATCAGTTCAAATTCAGGGGGATTCTTTGCTCATAGCTGTACAATATAGTGGAGGTTGCAAAGCACATGAATGGAATATGTACACAACAGGGACTTACAGCAAAACTTTTCCACCAAAGATTGAAGTTTATCTCCACCATACTTCCAATCAGGATTTTTGCAAAGCGCTTCTTCGTGAAACGCTGATTTTTGATCTGAAGAACATTAGATATGAAGGGTCTAAAGAAGTTGAAATACAATTAAATGATTTTATCGATTTCTTGAACTACCAATACAAGTAAAACCTGCAATAAATGAATATACGTTATCTATTTCTGGCACTGGCACTTGGAACTACCGGCCTAAATGCCCATTCTCAGATTAGCCAAGGAGGCAAACCTTTGCACTGGGCCGAAAAAGACATTGCTCGCTTCTCAGTAAGTGAACAGTCTTTTAAGGCACTTAATATGGAAGAGGTAAATGCCTATGACCTAGTTGCCGATCAATACAAGGAAACGCCCTACCGATTTGGGATTGAGATTGAAACCGACCTTGATTTATTGGCTGATGCTGAATGGGAACTGATGAGCGATGGAACCAAAGTCTGGAGAATGGCCATTGCTTGTGAAGAGGCAACATCAATCAGCTTTTTATTCGATCAATTCAATGTTCCTAAAGGTGGAAAATTATTTGTTTACGACTGGAATCGCAGCGAATTTTTGGGCGCTTTTGATCACCGAAACAACCAAGATCAACAAATGCTGGCCATTGGATTGTTAAATTCCGATAAGATTGTTTTGGAGTATCATCAGCCTTCTGAATTGGAAGAACTTGCTGATTTGCACATTTCTCAAATTGTGCACGGTTACCGCGCCATTCTAAACAAATTTGAAAATCCTGAGCGCGGGCCATTTGGAAGTAGCGGCGCTTGTAACATCAACGTAAACTGTCCGGAAGGCGATCCATGGCAGGTTGAAAGCAGATCGGTTGCCCTGATTGTAAGTGGTGGATTTGCTCAGTGTACAGGAGCATTGGTGAATAATACCAATAATGATGGCACCCCTTATTTTCTTACTGCAAATCACTGTTTAGGGGGGAATGTAGGTGCTTGGGTATTTTACTTTAATCACCAATCAGTCAATTGCGTAGGCAGCAATGGTCCAACTAATCAAAGTTTATCAGGTGCGGTTGTGCGTGCTAATAATAGTGGTTCCGATTTTGCTTTATTAGAACTGAACGAAACTCCACCCGCTGAATTCAATGTGCAATATGACGGTTGGGATAATAGCGATGATTTAACCGTTAGCAGTGCTGTTGGTATTCATCATCCAAGTGGTGATGTGAAAAAAATCTGTTTCGAAAATGATGCTCCCTATCACCAAAGCACAGGTGGAGCGCAAGTTTGGTGGATAAATCAATGGGAAGATGGTGTTACTGAGGGAGGTTCTTCAGGTTCGCCTTTATTTGATCAAAACCATCGCATCATTGGACAATTATATGGCGGGGCCGCAGCGTGTGCTGGAAATAACAATAATGGACAATTTGATTATTTTGGGCGATTTGGAGTTTCTTGGAATGGAGCTAGTTCTTTAACTAGGTTGCGCGATTGGTTAGACCCATCCAATTCTGGCGTTACTTATATTGATGGCTATCCGGATGGAGCAATTTCGTATGCCCTCGATGCTGCCGTCATTGCTCCTGAAGGATTAGATGGATCTACCATTTGTGGAGCTCAAACAACCCCGGTTATCAAAATCAGAAATATGGGGACTGATAATCTTACTTCAGTTTCGGTAAGTCATGTTTTGAACGGAAATCAGGGCACTTTTACTTGGAATGGCAATTTAGCACAAGGCGAACAGGAAAATGTAAGTCTCCCTACATTGAATTTAGTCGATGGCATCAATACTTTGGTAGTCAGCCTGAGCAATCCAAATAATGGACTTGATGAAAACCTTAATAATAACAGTAACAGCTCATCATTTAATGCATTTATAGAGGAAACTGTTCAATACTCTTTAGTGCTGGTATTGGATGATTATGGCACAGAAACATCTTGGGAAATTTTTAATTCGGACAATGATGTTATATACTCAGGTGGTACCTACGCTGATGGCATAAACGGTACCGAAGTAATTACCGAACTCTGTCTTGTGAACGGCTGTTACACGCTTCGAGTAGATGATTCTTTTGGAGATGGAATGTGTTGCGATTATGGAGATGGTAGTTTTACTATGTTAAATCAAAATAGTGTTGAACTATTGAGCGGAGGGGTATTCGGAGGATCAATTGAAGAAGATTTCTGTATTGATCCAAATAACATCTTTGAAAATGAAAAGCCAGTTCAATTCAGTATTTTCCCAAATCCAAGCGAAAATGTAATCAATTTGAACTGGAGCAATATTTCCGGAAATACACTGCTTGTTTCCATTTATGATATGAGCGGAAGATTGGCACTTAGCCAACAAGTTAACAATTCAGGATTCACAACACTTGAACTTGGAGACTTAGGTAAAGGAGTTTATCAAATCAGGCTTGATTCTGAGAACTACAGTGCCAATAGAAGTGTGGTTATCAGATAATTGAACAAATGTGGATAAAAAGGCGGCCTTAAGCCGCCTTTTCTTTTGTGTATGGCGCAGTTCAGAGTATTTTTGCCTGCCTAATTAAGATTATGTGGAGCTTTAACCTCCCTGACACAATACTTGAACTGATTTTCTTGGGTATCCTAGGAGCATCAGTTCTATTTCAGCTTATTTGGTTTCTCTTCATTCAATTCAAGGTTTCGCGATGGAAACCGGGAAAAGAACAAGTTGAATTACCAGGCGTTTCTGTTATTATATGCGCCCGTAATGAAGAAAAAAATCTGATGGATCTCATTCCTTCCGTTTTGGAGCAGAACTATCCGAATTTTGAAGTGATTGTTATAAATGACAATAGCTGGGATGACTCAGCAGACATCCTGAAGGCATTACAAGTTCGATACCCTAATTTGCATGTAACTCATTTGGATGAAGAAAAACAGCGAATGCAGGGCAAGAAATTTGCTATTACACTTGGCATCAAGGCCGCTAAGTATGAGAGAATCCTTCTCACTGATGCCGATTGCCGAACCCTAGGGCACAATTGGATCCGTGAAATGATGACTGGAATTGATCGTCCTATTATTCTCGGATATAGTCCATACAAGAGACAAAAAGGCATTTTAAACGCTTTAATCCGTTTTGACGCTTACCAAACGGCACTCAATTATTTTGGCATGGCCATGAGCGGATTGCCTTATATGGGGGTTGGTAGAAATTTGTCTTATACAAAAGATACTTTCTTCAAAGTTGGCGGATTCAGAAGTCACATGAATTTACTTAGCGGGGATGATGATCTTTTTATTAATCAAGTGGCCAATAGCAAAAATACATCCGTGGTAATTTCACTTGAATCACAGATGGAAACAGAAGCAAAGTCAACATTTTTCGACTGGATTAAGCAAAAGCGAAGACATTTCTCCGTTGCTCCTAAATATCGATTTTTACACCGGATGCTATTGGCCATGTTTCCAATGAGCTATTGGCTGATGATGATAGCTTTAGCAGCACTTCTTTACTTGCAAACATCCATACTGTTAGTAATTGCTCTCCTTTTTATCCGGTACCTGATTCAATTTATTATCTTTCGCCTGTCTGCAAAATGGTTATTGAACAAAGACCTCGCTATTTCAGCATGGTTTTATGAAGCTTTGCTCATGTTGTTTATGCCATTTGTAGCTTTATGGGGAATGATTGCCAAACCAGTAACATGGAGGTAGAGGGAAACCTTTCTGAAAAAGGAAAATACGACTACGATCTGGTTCAGCGAGCGCTGAATAAAAAAGACCAGAAAGCCTACGCTGAGTTGATGGAGCGTTACCGCGATTCCATTTACTTTATGATCCTGCGTATGGTGAACAGCAAAGATGATGCTGACGATTTAACTATTGAAGCATTTGGAAAGGCTTTCAAACGATTGCATCAATACACTCCGCAATTCGCATTTAGTACCTGGCTTTTTAAGATAGCATCCAATAACTGTATCGACCATATCCGCAAAAAAAGGATTCAGGCTATGTCTCTCGATGCAGGATTTACCAATGAAGAGGGCGATTCTATGGCCTTTTCGGTAAGAGATGAAGAATTGGATCCTATGGCGAGCATGGAACGCCAGCAAAGAATTAATAAGTTGCGCGATATCGTTCAACAATTGAAACCCCGCTATCGTGAATTGGTTGAATTGAGATATTTTGAAGAATACTCTTATGAAGAGATCTCAGAACAATTAAACCTCCCGCTTGGAACCGTTAAAGCCCAATTATTCAGGGCGAGAGAGTTTCTTCTCAATATGATCAAAGACGTTAAAGATCACATCTGAACCTAAAATGGGCTTGGACTTGATTGAGAAGTATTTTCCGCAAATCACTGATTTACAGAAAGATCAGTTTAGAAGACTTGCCCCTTTATTCCTGGAATGGAATGAAAAAATCAATTGCATTTCTAGAAAAGACACCGAGCACTTTTTTGAGCGTCATGTTCTTCACTCACTTGGAATAGCAAGAGTTATGACCTTTAAAAAGGGTTCAAACGTTTTGGACATCGGTACCGGAGGTGGATTTCCAGGTATTCCATTAGCAATATTATTCCCTGATAGTCAAATTGTTATGGTTGACTCCATAGGCAAAAAGATTCTGGTGGTTGATGATTTGATCAAAGAATTGGGATTAAAGAACGCCATTGCCCAAAACCTGAGAGCTGAAAAAGTAAAAGGGAAATTCGATTTTGTACTGAGCAGAGCTGTAGCTGCTCTGCCAGCTTTTTTACCTTGGACTAATGGGAAATTCAGCATAGAGCAAAAAAATACATTGCCCAATGGAATTCTCTATTTAAAGGGGGGTGATCTCGATGAAGAGCTGAAAGGAATAAAAAGAGCTATTGAAATCTATCCTTTGAGCAAATACTTCGAAGAGGAATTTTTTGAAACTAAAAAAGTAGTTTACGTAAAAATGACTTAATAATTAATTGGTAATCAATACTTTAATTTTCTTTGATTGAGAATTTACTAAACGCAAAAAAGGGCTCCATTGAGCCCTTTTCTGTAAACCTGCAAGGAAAATTTTGAAACCAACGCAGTCCTGGAACACCGCGTATGTATTAATAAGACGTAGGTTTTATTGTTGGTTGCCTCTAATCGAAAAACTTTTTTCTAAATCTTATGGCGTAAACCTATATCCTATTCCTCTGACGGAATGAATGTGCAAAGGTTGCCTTGGATTGATCTCAAAAATTTTCCGAAGGGTAGTAATGTAATTGTCAACGGTGCGTGTAGAAGGATAAACATCGTGCCCCCAGGCGGTTTCCAAAATTTCTACTCGGCTAATGACTTCTCCCTTCTTTTGAATCATCAATCTCAGCAATTGGGCTTCCTTCTTGCCCAATTCCACTTCATTTCCAGATCTGTCTTTGGCCATTAAAGTCTTAAAATTAATGCTGCCTCCTGCAAAACTGTAGTCGTCAGGAGCTCCGGTCTGCGTCCTACCCTGCCTTTGAATCAGCTTTTGCACCCTCAAAACCAGTTCTTCCAAATGAAAAGGCTTTCCTAAATAATCATCGGCGCCAATCTTTAATCCGGATATTCTATCTTGAGTATTTTGACGAGCTGTTAAAAATAATATCGGTGTGGTATTGCCTTCAGTTCTGAGAGTTTGACAAACCCCAAAACCATCAATTTCAGGCATCATTACATCTAGTACTATCAGATCAAACCGCTCTGTGCGCGCTTTACGCAAGGCTTCGATCCCATTGACGGCTTCATCCGTTTCATACCCCTCCTGCTCAAGATTAAACATGATCATCTCTCTTAAATGATCTTCATCATCCACCACTAGAATTCTCGATTTCCTTTGTTCTTCCATCATTTAGATGATTCAATATCTTTGTACAAAAGTAAGCATGGATTTTCCATTAGATCAAATTAATCAAGGACAGAAAGGCACATTAGCTGAAGCACTTGGCATTGTGATTACTCTTGCAAAACCAGGCCATCTCGAAGCTACTATGCCGGTTGATCACCGCACCATACAGCCAATGGGACTGCTACATGGAGGAGCTTCGGTAGCTTTAGCTGAAACCTTGGGCAGCATGGGCTCTTTTTTACTTGTTAAAGATCTTAATCAGGCTCCGGTTGGACTTGAAATTAATGCAAATCACTTAAGATCAGCCAGTCAGGGATTTGTGTTTGGAAAAGCGATCATTATCCATCAAGGAAAAAGAACACATGTTTGGTCAATTGAAATTGTAGATGAGCAACAAAGACTTCTCTGCACTTCACGATTAACTGTTATGATAACTGAATTGAAATGAGCGAAACCGATACTGCGGAATATAATTCTAATCCAAAGGCTTTTGCACTTTACAGGCTCCCGGAAACAACCACATTCAATTTAATTACCAATTTTCCAGCCTCAGGTAAGGATGCGGCAAAATTTTTATTTCATCCTTTCGATACGGATAAAACTGCTTCGATAGTGATTCGTGGTAGTCATGAAATATTAAATATTGAAGAATTACTAAAACAAAAAAAATCACTTTCCAATCTTAAACTTGAGCCTTCATCTAACATGGACCGGCTTAAGGAAAACGAATACAAATCACTGGTAAATAAAGCTTTACATTCGATACAGTCCAATGAATTGCGCAAGGTTGTATTGAGCAGAAGTGAATGTAGGCCTCGCAATCCGGAACATGAACCCATTGACTTTTTTATCAATCTTTGCGATAAATATCCTCAAACTTTTAATTTGCTTTTTCATCACCCCGAAGCAGGAACTTGGCTGATGGCAAGCCCTGAAATTCTGGTTTCCAGAAATGAACGCTACTTCAAAACCATGGCACTGGCCGCCACTTGGCCAGCCAATGACGGTGCGCCCAAATGGTCATTTAAAGAATTTGAAGAACAGGGTATGGTTTTGCAATTTATATTACTTCAACTGAAAGGGCTAGTAAGAGAAATGAAAGTTTCGGAGCGCTATACCCGAAATGCCGGACCGGTAAATCATCTTTGCAACGATTTAAGTTTCAAATCTGAATTGAGTCCTGAAGAAATTGCTGCTTTATTACATCCGACGCCAGCAATTGCTGGACTCCCACGAGAGGAATCATTGCAATTTATTCGGAAATTCGAAAATTACGATCGCTCCTATTATACTGGATTTTCCGGGCCTGTTCTAGCAAAAGAAGCCCATTTATTTGTGAACCTGCGTTGCTTGCAAGTGTTTGAAGATAGCTGGGTAGCTTATTCCGGTGGTGGATTGGTAGAAGGGTCTGATGCAGAGAACGAATGGAAAGAAACGGAATATAAGCTGCGTACATTATGGTCTGTACTGGAAAAAATGTAGAACTTTGCTCCGCGAAAAAAGAATGATCTCCGATAAAAATACCGTCCAAGACCTGATCCAACTGCTTAAGGCACAAGGAATACAGCATATTGTCATTTCCCCGGGATCGCGAAATGCACCTCTTACTATTTCATTCGATGCCGATCCTTTTTTCGAATGTTATTCAGTGGTTGATGAACGCTCAGCGGGATTTTTCGCATTAGGGATTGCTCAACAATTGAATGAACCTGCAGTATTAGTTTGCACTTCGGGCAGTGCCGCAATAAACTACGGTCCTGCTGTTTCTGAAGCATTTTATCAAGGCATCCCGCTCCTCGTAATTACTGCCGACAGACCCCTAGAATGGATTGATCAGGGTGATGGGCAAACAATTAGACAAAGTGGAATATTTGGCTCCTTTGTAAGATTTAGTGCTAATCTTCCAAAAGCCTCCGATGATAATGACAACCGTTGGTACAACGCTAGACTAATTAATGAAGCTATTCTCACATCGATGTTTCCAGCCCCGGGCCCTGTGCATTTGAACATCCCCTTGAGCGAGCCACTTTATGGTACAGTTGAATCACCTATGATTCAAAGTAAAGTGATCGAAAGACTCGATGCCAGACCTATGCTTGATCCCGCAATGGCTGAATATTTAGCCGAAGAATTGAGCAAAACGAAAAAGGTTCTCGTGCTCTGTGGACAATTAAAACCGAATACCGCTTTAAATCAGGCTTTATCGAGATTTGCCAACCATGAAAATGTAGTAGTTCTCACTGAAAGCACTTCTAATCTGCACGACCCCGCATTTATTGGTTGCATTGATAGACTTATCATGACTTTTGATGATGCTGATGAATTGTTATTTCACCCTGATTTGCTCATCACTTTCGGCACTAATATCATTTCCAAAAAAATAAAAGCGCTCCTGCGCAAACATAAGCCTATACAGCATTGGCATATTGACGCTTCCGCAGAATTAATGGACACTTTTCAGTGTTTATCGCGAATTATTCCGGTTGATCCTTTTGTGTTTTTGGAGCAAATTTCTTCAAGTATCAAAAATGAAATCCATTCCTCTTTTGCCTCTTTTATTAAAGTAAGAAATAGCCAATGTACCGAGGCACAACAAGAATTTTTGTTGCGAATTCCATTCAGTGATCTGAGCATTTTTAATCATGTTTTGAGTAATCTTCCGGGAAATCTCGACATGCAAATGGGAAACAGCAGTGTGGTGCGCTATTTGCAACTTTTTGATCCCAAACCCGAAATTCACTATTATGGAAATCGAGGTACCAGTGGCATTGATGGTAGCGTGAGTACCGCTGTTGGCGCAGCCTGGGCGAGTAATCAAACCACTTTGCTGATTACTGGAGACATTTCATTTTTTTACGATAGCAATGCACTTTGGAATAATCATATTAGTCCCGACCTTAAAATTATTCTGATTAATAATGGAGGTGGCGGCATTTTTAGAATCATTGAAGGCCCTGATTCATCGGAAGCCCTAGAGAAATATTTCGAAACGCATCATCAGCGAAATGCAAAATTGCATGCTGAGCAATTTGGTTTAAAATATTGGCAAGCTAAAAATGAAGAGGAATTGAAGGATGCACTAATGGAAATGATTAATTATGATCAGGCTGCTATTCTAGAAGTTTTTAGTCCTCGTGAACTAAATGACAAAGTACTGAAAGATCATTTCAGATTTATTAAAGATCAAATAAAACGCAATTAGAAATATGGCACAGCGAGAATGGAGCACCATCAAGCAATACGAAGACATTTTTTTTGATTTTTACGAAGGAATTGCGCGTATTTCCATTAACAGACCCTCTGTTTACAATGCATTTCGGCCGGAAACGGTAAAAGAAATGATTGATGCCATGGAAATTTGCAGGGAGCGCGGAGATATAGGGGTAGTAGTTCTCACCGGTGTTGGCGACAAAGCATTTTGCTCTGGAGGCGATCAAAATGTTAAAGGAATTGGCGGATATATTGGTTTGGATGGAATTCCGAGGTTGAATGTTCTCGATTTGCACAAGTTGCTTCGTTCTTTGCCTAAACCGGTAATTGCGATGGTAAATGGGTATGCCATTGGCGGTGGACATGTTCTGCACGTAGTTTGCGATTTAACTATTGCTTCCGAAAATGCTCGTTTTGGTCAAACCGGACCAAAAGTGGGAAGTTTTGACGCAGGCTTTGGCTCGTCATATTTGGCTCGTCATGTTGGACAGAAAAAAGCCAGAGAAATTTGGTTCTTATGCGAACAATATACTGCGAAAGAAGCAGAAGACATGGGAATGGTGAACAAAGTGGTGCCTTTTGATCAACTCGAAGATGAAACCGTACGCTGGTGTAAAACCATTTTAAAACGCAGCCCATTAGCCATCCGAATGATTAAACGCGGATTGAATGCTGAGCTCGACGGACAGCGCGGATTGATGGAATTTGCAGGCGATGCCACCCTTATGTTCTATTTAATGGAAGAAGCACAGGAAGGCCGCAATGCCTTCCTGGAAAAACGAGAGCCGGATTTTACTAAATTCCCTCGTTTCCCTTGACCTCGAGCCCTACACCGAGTTCATCAAAAGCTTGGATAAAAGCAGCCAGACTGCGTACCCTGCCTTTAGCATTTTCAAGCATCATAACCGGTATGGCTCTTTCGGCTGAAAGGGGCTCTGCACAATGGGATTTATTCATTCTTGCTATTATTACAACGCTTTTACTTCAAGTACTTTCCAATCTCGCTAATGATTATGGCGATTTTCAAAACGGGGCAGATAATGTAGCTCGAATTGGCCCCTCAAGAGCTGTTCAACAAGGTTGGATTAGTCCAAAAGCTATGCGATCGGCCATTATACTCATTACTATTTTGGCAATTCTTTCTGGTATCTACCTTTTATACCGAGCATTCTCCGGTGCAATAAGTCTGCATTTTCTATTGTTTCTATTGCTGGGCATATTCGCAATTGCCGCAGCCATCAAGTACACCACCGGTAAAAATCCTTATGGATATCAAGGATTAGGGGATGTATCTGTCCTTTTCTTTTTTGGAGTTTTGGGCGTGACGGGTAGCTATTTTCTTTTCAATTCTTCTTTTGATTACATCGCTCTTTTACCCGCATTGAGCATTGGTTGCTTTTCAACGGCAGTGCTCAATCTTAACAATATGCGCGATATAGAAAACGATGAGGTTAGCCATAAAATTACTTTAGCAGTTCGATTAGGTAACAAAAAAGCCAAAGTTTATCACTTCTCCCTCATTCTGTTTGCTTGGCTCTCCATCACCTCGTACTTGTTTATTCAATCAGATGAGATTCTTGACTGGCTTTGTTTACTGGCCATGCCACCATTTTTAATCCACTTGCTAAAAGTGAAGAAAGCCAAATCGGCAGCCCAGTTTGATCCAGAACTCAAAAAAGTAGCCCTATCTACTTTTCTTTTTTCATTGCTCTTTCTATTCTCACAAATCCTTTAAAACGCCATTGCGAATTTCCATTTTTGATTTGAATTAGCCCCATTACTATTCAACAGATGTTCATGCATTTTTAATATTGGTCGAATTTTAGATTGCTGCATTTCCTGTTTTCAGTGCTGGGGCACCCGGGGTGATTTTGGTGACAATTTGGATGACCTAGGCTAGGTCAATTTGAAATGGAATTTAAATATGGTAGAATTTATGCAATTTCAACTGAATATTTTTGGCCTGTTTTGACTCAGGAAGTAGAAGTTTCACTTGGTATGTTTCGAGTAAACTCTGCTGCTATTTTTACTGATGGAGCATATTGATCATCTCTGAAACGCTATGTAGATCATTGTAAATAATTTATACTACAAGCCTCTAAGAGATATAAGTTTCCATTCGTCTTGGTAAACGATTATAGACAAGATTTAGGCATGGTTCTGTCTTCGATATTTCAAAAGTTTTCTTGGTATGAAAGGATATGTAGTTTGCTCAGTTTCAAATTGCCATTGGTGTGATTTTGTTTTAATCAATCTCTTTTTTGATTTGAGCTAAGTTATATGGCGTTTTTAAACGGATGTGGTTGTAGGTGGAGGAGGTTGATTTGGTGAGTGGTTGATGGAATGGGG
>Ga0105052_10001629_pt1 | contig 29040 bp, 34 predicted proteins | sample FRY03_FD_78094 | JGI IMG/M metagenome (GOLD analysis project Ga0105052, IMG submission 78094) | Freshwater microbial communities from Lake Fryxell liftoff mats and glacier meltwater in Antarctica - FRY-03 | ecosystem: Environmental > Aquatic > Freshwater > Ice > Glacier meltwater ... | reverse complement strand
TAAAGGTATAAAGCTTTGATTTCCATGTACTTTCCTTGATCCACGACCCTTTAGTCTTATATCGTATCTACCTCGATGTAGATACTTCTTCATTTGTTTTATAAAAGCCCAACCCTCTTTAGAGTTAGGCACATTAGTTAAGAAGTGAACACAAGCTTTTGCTTTAGCTTTTCTTTTCTTCAACAGTAGGTCTTGTTTCATTTTCTTTCTCCTTTTTCATTGTAATGATTTTCTTTCGTCTTTTGATAAAACTTTTAATTTATTAAACACACTTAAAGGTATATCTAATTGATATAACTCTCCATTATAGTGTTCGAATAGTATTCGATGTCTACCAGGAGCCATTTTAATCGAAAAATGAATAGGCCATTCCTGCTCTTTATCGAATTTCGTTACATCTTCAAACTCATGTTTCTTAAAATGTCTAGGCCAGTCTTTTGCCCTAGCTATATTATTTGAATAAATGAGGTCATCTCTCTTAATTATTAAGTATTCCACTATTCGTTTCCCTCCATTATAGCTTCAAGTTCATCTAAGTCAGAACCGTCATCACAAAAGTCGTCAGGACTTAACCCTGTACCCATTACCCCCAAAACTTCTTCTATTTCTTTTACGTCTGCTTCCGTGAATGGTTTATCTGACGGCCAACCCTTTGGTTTATCTATAGTCATATTATTCCTTTCTATTTTATTATTACTTTATAATTTTTAAATAAAAAAATAATCAATATAAACAATAAAAAAACCGCTATAACGTACTATATAAAGAGTTAAAACCTGCTCTTAAAATCGTTATACGTCACACTATATTAGTGGATAGTAAACTCTTTATCTATATTTTCTTGGTATCTATGAATTTCTCTTCTGTATTCTTTAACTTCATAATCGACAAAATTAAAGTCTTTCATCTTCCTTACACAAAATTCGTAAAACCTATTGACCCTCGGAAAGTAAGGATCACAATCAAATTGAGTATACGAAAAATAAAGATATTCTTTAGGTTTTTTTTTAGTTGTATACGTTACAGTAACCCAATAGTTTTGAGTAGGCATACGCATTAATTCTTCTATTAACATTTCAGCAGGATCTTTAAACATCTTTAATACACCTCATTATTAAATTTTTTAATACAGGATTACTTTTAAGTATAGTATAATATTGCTCAGTTAATCCTGCTACTTTTTCCTCTCCGTGAGGTCCTACTTTAAAATCATTAATTGAAATAATAATATGAAACAGTTCGTGAAACAAAGTTTTGCCTAACAGCTGATTAGTTAAGCCTTCTCTGATAGTGAGAGTATTGTTGTTGTAAGTGTAAATGGCATAGTCTTCCATTTTTTTAAAGACTACTTTTGTGATAACATTTTTATATTTAATTTCCGTAAGCTTCATGGGGCCAATTCCTCGACCCCATTATAACAATTAACGACCCAACATTCTAGATTTAGTTGCACCATTTATTTGAGTATTTATCCCTATTCCATTAGCTTTTTCTTTTCCTCTACTATAAGCAACTCTATCTCTAATACTCATTCTTGAAGAAGAACTTGTTAAACGAATACCTTGATCCGCTAGCCACGTACTAATAGCTTGCTGTTCATTCTTATAAAGAATAGGCAAACCATCTGGATTTCCAGGTGGAATATAAGCTGGAGCTATTTCTTCATATCTTTCTCTTAATCTACCTGATAATTTAGAAGCAGCGCCTTGTTTAAAAGCATGAGACATTTTATTAATAGAAGCACGACTGCCAGGAACTTCTCTAAATTCCGCTTCTGCTAATTGATCTATTGTATTAATAAAGTATTTACACATCTCAGTGGCTACCATTCTATTAGATTTTCTACCTACAAAAGTAATAACTTTAACTCTTTTATAGTTTTTATCTAATTTGCTAGTTTGATAAGTTGTACAGAAATATAGTTTGGCTGTAGCATTTCGTATATAGCCTTTCCATAAATCTCTATCAACCTCTACTTCTTCGCTGTTTATTGGTTCTACCATACTGTCGTCTTTAATATCAGCAATAGATAGATTGTGTTCTTGAAGTAACTTTTGAGCTTTATCGGCAGCTTGCATTGCTTCGTTCTCAGAAGCTCCATTTTCTATAGACATTCTTAAAAGCTTTTGAATTCTATTCAATACACTTTCTTTTTCGTCTGTCATATTCTCCCTTTCTAGTTAAGCGAAATAAAAACCTGGCAGAACTCCACGGAGGGTTTTAAACTGGCGTACGGCTTTTATCTCTATTTTTACTTTATACTATTTTTTTCTCTATTAGACAATAAAATTCTCTTTATGTTCCAAAGTTTTTATATAGTTTTTTAAGTTAATTTTTGCTTTAAAATTCAAAAACTTATTGTTTTTGTTATTTATTTTAACAGACTTAAATCTTTCTCCTTTTTGTTCTTTAATAAATTTAATTTTATGATTAAACATTTTAGCAACTTCAATTACACTATAACTTTTTTCATTTCCTAACATGTATTCTTTATTTAAATTCTTCTTCCATGCTTTATATATTCCATTAACTATATCATCTATATGAGTAAAGTTTCTTCTTTGAGTTCCCGGTTTAACAACAGTTAATGGTTTATTATTTCTATATTGATCTTCAAATATCCCCACAACAGTTGCCATATTACCAGTACCAATTTGACCGGGTCCATAAACATTAAAGAAATAAACAATTTCATATTTAAGATTAAACCATTTATGGTAGTTCTTAATTAAATTAACATTGTGAAACTTACTATAAGCATAAGGAGATAGATTTTCTTTGTTATTAAAAGTACTTGATGAAGCTGAATACACTAATTTAACGTTGTTTTTACTACAGTATTTAACAACTTCTAAAGTTCCTTTTATATTAAAATCTAAACAATCTTCTGTTTTATAAAAACTTTGATTTATTCTTGAAAATTCTCCAAAATGAAAAATAGTATGTATCTTTAACTTTTTTAAAATAGAACTGATGTTAATAGAATTATCTCTAATATACAAGACTTGTTTAAATTTTCTTACACCTGAATATTCATTATCAATAACAATTACAGTGTAGTTTTTATTAATTAAGTATTGAACCAAATTGCTTCCAACAAAACCACAACCACCTATAACCACAACAGTTTTCATTTTTTACTCAATATTTTTTTAAGATTTTCCCAATCTTTCGCTAAAGCCATTTTCTCCCAATCATCTCGACTTACTCCTTTTGCTAAAGCTTCTCCGTCATTACTATCAAATAAATAAATTTGTTTATCTTTTTTAACAATTAAATAAACAATTCCTCCATTGTGTTTATAAGATTTGTGCCAGGCCATTTGCTCTATACTCAATTTTAATTTTAGTTTAGTGTTTTCTCGTTTAGGAGACTGTAGATACTTTCCTTCTAGCCAACCAGAAACTCCATCAACACAATAGTGAACATCTGGAATTCCTCGTTCAATCGAAGTTTCAATACGTTGAATAAAAAAATCGTTTAGTTTGGATCTAATCGTTTGCCAGATTTGTTTTTCCATCAAACTTACATACAGGGATTGATTTCATTTTATGTAAATTCTTCTTTCTAATTTTAAGATACTTTTGATATTCAGGTTCACCTGGATTTTTCATTAAATATTCTATTTGAGAGTAAGTCATACCTAATTGATCAATGTCACTACGTCCGTCATTCCACAATCCATCGGTGGGTTCAGCCATTTGTATTTCTTCTAGGATATGTAATTCTTTAGCCATCGCCCATACTTCTGATTTAGTACAATCTGCAATAGGAGAAATATCAACCCCTCCATCTCCATACTTTGTAAAAAAACCAACACCAAAGTCTTCAATCTTATTCCCTGTTCCTACTACTAATCCAGTCGTACTCGCTGATACTTGATAGAGACACATCATTCTCATTCTTGCTCTTGAATTAGCTAAACCTACTTTATCTTTAAATTTCATATCAATCATTTGATTTTCAAAATTTAAAAAAGTATAAGTTAAATCTATTTCTACACTAAAACAATTTTTATATTTTGTAGTAATCCAGTTTTTATGTTTAATACCCAACTCATGATGCTCGGGCCTTTGCGATATAGGCATTGACACAACTAAAGTTTTCATACCTGTCATAGCACAAATAGTGCTCACCACAGAAGAATCAATACCGCCTGAAATACCTACTACTAAACAATTTGCAGGATTATCCATACTCTCCACATACTCTAATATCCATTTTCTTATTATATTAATTCTTTCTAAAGGTGTCATACGTTTTTTCCTATTGGTATATAATTTACAGTATCAGATACTTCTAAATATCTAAATGGATCAATGACTACTGAATCTTTCATGAAAAAAAACTCATGCCATACTTCGTGTTTAGTTCCAATAAAAAATAGTTGAGGAACTTTATCCCATTCGTATTTATCTTTAACTTTCATAATGTCATTATCGTCAACCCAGGGATCCCACATAACTACTTCTTGTCCTCTTTCTTCTAATATATTTTTTAATAATATACTCGGGCTTCCTAAAGTTAAATTAGTTTCAGGTTTAAAACATTTTCCTAATATATTTATTTTTTTACCTTTTGCATGTTTAATACAAAGATTAGCTAACCACACTGTTTGTTGTTCTCTTTGTTTCATGATTCCGTCATACCAATTGTATGAAAGATTTAATTTCTGAGCTAAGTAACTGAGAGCTATATTATCTCTAGGGTGACAACCTCCTCCATCTCCCATTCCTCCTGATAAATATTTAGGACTAATAATTCTGTCAGTACATAAAGATAAAGCTCTCGTTACTTCATCAACATCCGTATTAGGTAAATGATGACATGTTTCCATAACTGTATTGATCATAGCAATCTTAGTGGATATAAAAGTATTATAAACTACTTTAATTAATTCTGCGTTCTCAATAGTTGTCTTAAAAAAAGGTGTATCATTAATAGTCTTATAAAATTCTTCTGCTTGCTTAGCTGCTTCTTCATTGTCTACTCCAAATAAAATTATTTCTGATTTTAAAAAATCTTTGATAGTAGTTCCCATTGCTATAAAGAACGGATTATAACAAAGTTTTAAGTGAGAGCCCAAAATTGGTTTAATAAGTCTTGAAATAGTACCGGGCAAGACAGTAGAAATAATAATAACCGTTTTATCTTTCTTTTGTTTTTCGATTTCTTCATTGAGTTCCTTTATTCCGTTGATTAAAAATTCGTAATTAAAGTCTGCACGTTCGTCTGGTATTCTAGTAATACCCTCATATTTTTCTTCATGTGGAGTTTGAATTGGGACAAAGATTATATCACTTTCTTTTACAATTTTATCTAAAGTTTTTAATTGAATTTGAGATTTTTTTAGTAGCTCTTCTGCACCTTTTTCTTTATAATTAATGGTTTTAAATCTAATATTTCTTAAAGTTAAATCATTAATATCAGTTCCTAAAACTTGATGACCTTTGCTTTCAATAGCAAGAGCTACAGGAAGACCTAATTTTCCTAGTCCTAAAAAACCTATTTTCATTTATTTTATCGTTCCCCAATTGTCTCCTTTCTCGACATCTACCTTAAGGGGCACTTTCAAATCTACACAAGTTTTCATGATTTGTAAACTTTCATCAAAACATTTTTGTTTATCTTTAGAAACTGAAAAATCTAATTCATCATGAACTGTAAGTTTTAAATCAATCTCATCTAGTAGACCTGCTTCATATATTTTTATCATAGCTGACTTTGTAATATCAGCGGCAGAACCTTGAATTAAAGCATTCATTGCCGTATGAGTATAAGCTCGTTTAAGTTCTTGTTTAGGGTAATGAGAGTAAGCCTCAGATAATGAATATGCTTTTTCTCCCCAACTATCTCTAGGTTCCCATAGATTGAATCTTCTTTTTCTTCCTAATAAAGTTTTAATATATCCTCTTGAACTTGCCACATTAGATACCTGTCTAGATAACTCTTTTACAAAAGGAACTTTATCATGATATCTATTAAACAAGGCAGCGGCATCATCTTGATCTAATCCTAACTCCGAAGCTAATTTTTTATTTCCCATTCCATAAAATAAGCCTAGATTAATAGTCTTAGCTTGTTTCCTAGGTATACTTGCCATAGTTGCTACCATCTGATGAAAGTCTGTATCTTCATTTTTATTAAATTCATCTTGAACTTTAATAGCCGTATCCATTCCTTTAAGACTAGCATAATGAACTAATACTCTAGGTTCTTGTTGAGAATAATCGGCACAAACCCATTCTTCACCTTCTTCTGGTATAAATAAACTTCTGATCAACGGTCCAAGTTCTGGATCTCTAGCTGGTACTTGTTGAAGATTAGGATATTGAGAACTAAATCTACCTGTAACAGTTCCCATTGGATTAAAGCCACAGTATATTCTTCCATTAGAAGCTTTATCAATAATCATATTCTTTACAAATGTATTTCTAATTTTATCTAACTTCCTAACTTTTAAGATACTTTTACTAACATCATCCATTTGAGTTTCCAACCAACTCGCAGTGAAAGATGGAGTACCCTTTGCTGTGTGACTATAACTAATACTATTTTTATCATATGCTTCCTTTAAAGAGGCGTTAGCCCATACATTAACTTCGGCACCTCCTAGTCTATTTAGCATTGATTGAACTTCATTTTGTTTTTTTTCTAGTTCATCGTAAATTTTATGTGCTTTATTAACATCGACTTTAACCCCTTTTCTTCTCATATGAAATAAAACAGGAATAAGTCTAGATTCAAAGTCAACAATACTTTCTATTTCTTCTTTTTTAATCCGGTCTTGTTGTTTTTGATAAATACCTAAAGTAAGTAAAGCATCTTCTTTAGCATACTCACTAACTTCGTTTGCGTGAAGCCTCCACATACTTTCTTTTACTTTGGCACGTTTACCAAATTTAAATAGTACAGCCTCTTTAAGTTCCACTTCATACTTAGATTTTTTTAAATAATAATTAGAAAGACTATCTAATGAGTACTTTAATTTATTTTCGTCTATTAGATGTTCTATCGTTTGAACGTCTAGAATAGAGTGATGTCTAGTAAGGGTAAGACGATTATCCAGTGAATAAAGCCACTCTAAGTCATACATTGCATTAGCAAATATAAGCTTTTTATTAGATTTATAGATATAATCCATAAATTCAATTACTTTAGCTTTATTTAAATTTCCTCCACCCTCATGGCCTATTGGAAAGTATTCATTATAGTTACTGTCTGTCGCAATAGATATTCCTGCAATATGACCATCTTTTCTAAATCCACCTGGTCCCATAGTTTTTAAATTAGGATCACAGGTCTCTGTATCTATAGCTATTAGTTTAGCTTCATCTATTTTATTTGTGTTAAACACTAATTTACTTTGCCTAAAATCAAATTTTTATTGATGTAAGACCAAGAAGTTCCTGTACCTTTTATTTTGTTCTTCATCCAGTAATCTCCTAGAACTTCGCAATCTATATATTTTTCTCCAAATATAATTTGTGTAGCGGAAGTATTTAAAAGTAATTTAATACAATGAATACAAGGACTAACGGTACAATAAACACTTTGTATGTCATATACATCTTTACACTGAAGTAATGCATTTTGTTCTGCGTGAATAGCTTGACATACATCTAATCCTTCCCCTGATTTAAAGTCAGCTCCTTTACAAGGGTTATCAATACAGTGATCTTGACCACTTGCTACTCCGTTATATCCAGTAGCTATTATATGATTCTTAGAATTAATTAAAATACAGCCTACCTTTCTACGAACACAAGTAGCCCTTTCTGCGGCTAGAAAAGCCATTTTTAAAAAATACCAATCAGCTGGAATTCTATAGTTATCCATTACTGTATAATTTCAAATTTATTCTCAGGTAACATAAATTTACTTCCTGCCGCTTCGTAGAGACCTTTAATAAATTGATCTGGTCTTCCACAATATTGATTAATTAAGTTATTAAAACTAAAGTCTAAAGGAAAAGAATCTTCTATGACTAGTGCATTTTTAACTTTTTCAAAATCACTTTCATATACATGACGACTACCTGCGTTAATAGTAAGCTTACCTAAATCACAAAAAATTGCATTACTTCTTAAAAGACAAGCTAAATAAAAAGATATAGCACTAAAATTAAAACTATCGTAAGGAAGTCCTAACCAAACATCGTTACTTCTCATAGTAGCTATCGTGTGTAACCATAACTTATCACTAGATTTTCTTAATAAAAATTGTAAAGATAAAGTACAAGGAATATCTTTACTGGATCCAGGACTCTCTCTCCATATATTAATTACAGCTTGCCTACTATCTTGATCAGCTTTTAAAGTTCTAAGTACATATTGAAGTTGACTTACTATTTTTGGACCATATGCTCCGAAGAAGTATATACCGTCATCACTAAATCTAACTATACCTTTCATAAAAGATGAAATAGTTTTTACATCATTACGACCGTCTAACATCCAGGCTGCTTCTCCAGTCATAAAACTATAATTTAAATTTCTACTCTCTAAAGTAATAATAGGACAATCCATATCGCAACTAAAAGAATCATTTAATACTTCTGCTATTTTTAGTCCTCTAGGTGAAGATACATACTCTGGATTCTTTGTAATCTCTTTCATTTTCTCCCTATAGTCTAAATTTATTTTATTCATATTTGTAGTACCATTAGCCTTTCCATTATTTTGTTTGTAAATTCATCTAACTTATGACCATCTTTAAATAAGTCATATCTAATAAAATTAATTCGTTCTCTTAATGGAGATAGGTCGCTTAAAAAATTAGACCTTTTAGGCTTACTAAACCAATGCTGATAATAATAATCGACAACAGCATCAATATCAGGATATTCTTCATGTCGTCTTTCTCTATTGATTCTATGGTTTTCTTTAACTCTTTCAGTATCTTCAGGAATACACCATACATATAAAGTTCCATTATTTTTTAATTGTTCGTATATTAATTTAGGATTATAAGCAGGACCTGATCTATAGATATAAGAATAACACTGTTCACTTGGCCAATGCCTATCTAATAACACTAGTTTACCTTCTTTTCTTTTTTTCTGTGCTAATCTAGCAGTAGCTGTATGCCAAAGTTTCATATCTTTATGCACTCTTAAATGCATATAATAAGAATTAGGATTATCTTTTTTAATATGATTTATTAAAGTAGTTTTACCCACTCCATCTGGACCATCAACTATTACTATTCCAATAGACATTTAAAAAATTCTTTCGTTCTTTCTTTATTCCAAGTATTCTTTATAAAACTTTCTCTTTGGTAAGATACCATTTCTTTTAATTCTTGTTCAGTTTTCTTTTCTATATTATTTACTTCAATATTATATCCATCACCTAATACTTTAGTTTCTGAAGGGTGACCTAATAATAAAGAGCCAGCATCATAAGCCATATTATATCTAACTCTCCACCAACCGCTTCCATTTAAAGTATGAGAATGTGGAGGACTTAATATACCCCAGTGTTTTCTATACTCTTGATATAACTCGTGTTCTTTTAATCTAATTTGACCTTCTTTAATATTTCCAAAAGTTTTAATAGGCCAAGTAAAAGTTTGTTTTTTTAACCAATTCATTTTATTTAAAAGACTAGCCATAACCCAAGCTTTTTCTTTTTCAACGATTGGTTCGTTACTAAATAAATCTATACCTTTAGGGTCTTGTAAATAGGAATTAGTATAAGCAGAAGGATCCCAATTAATTATTTCTTTAGCTTTTATTCCTAGGGCTTCGTAGTTACCACCATCATATGCTGGAATTAATAATTTGTAAGGCCACTCTTTAAAAGCAAAAGTATCTACTAAATCTTCAATTTCTTTTTTATAAGGTTGAGCTTCTTCCCAATACATTTTACCTACTGGATTTCCTGCTTGAGAAAACTTTTTCCATATTCTCCAATGTCCTCTACTAAAAGTTCCAAAGCCAGATACTGTTTCTTTAGTTTGATGATCGTCTATTGATATAATAGCATCAGGTCTTTTAATAATAGTATAAGCGGCACCGTACCAATAACGAGCTGATAAACTATTAGGTCCGAATACATAGACTATTACTTTATCATATTGAGATACATCTTCCCCTGGTATAATAGCTTTTTGAGTTACTTCGTGGCCTTGATCTCTCAATACACCCGGTAATATTCTAGCAGACGTTGCAATGTTTAAAGGACTTTTTGCAGTTCCTATAGTAAGGGCATTAAATCCTGTTATTAAAATTTTCATTTATTTCTTTCTCTTCCTCTACAATTCTATCTATGTTAGGAGCTTTCCAATCTTTAGGTTTGATTACATCAAAAGCAGTTCCACGTTTTTTAGATTTACTTTTTGCTCTTACTTTACTCATATTAGCTTTTTGTACTTCTCTCCACCCTTTTTCAAAAGGTAAATTAAATAGCCAAGCTGTGCCTAATGCAATATAAACTATATCTATAAGAGCATCTAAGGCTGCAGCATCATCTTTTTTGGTTATTGCTTGAGTATATTCTGCTAACTCCTCCATTAAGAATGAAGTTCTAAAATTAACTAATTCTGAATCTTCTGGTATTCCTACTTTTTGACTTTTTTTAAATCCAAATTTATTATGAAACTTATTTATATCTCCTAATAAATCCTCGTGTAAATTAAATATATCTGGATGTGTCAAATTAATCTTTCTTGCTCTGGTGCTTTTCTAAAGTCTACAGTCATATGTTCTTCTTTCGGTTTATCTTTATTAGTTATACTCTCTTTTACTATCCTCGCTACATATTCAGCTACAGGTGGCATTACTCCTCGTGCAATTTGTGATCCTATAGATCCTACTGGTCCTTCAAATTTAAAATCATGAGGAAATCCTGCAAGGTAAGCTAATTCTTTATGACCAAATAATCTATCTTCTGTGGGGTGAATATAAAATCCTCCTGCAATAACTGGACAAATTTTATGTGTAGCTAATCTCCATTTCATAAACTGAGGTCTACCTTTAACTCCTCCTCTCATTCCTCCTCTGACCCAAGTTTCAGGTGGATTGAATCTTTCCCAAGTAGTTCTTAAACTTTCACCTTGTTTACAATCTTTTAAATAAGGGATCTCACTTGGTGTCATTTTAAATATGTGACCTATATCATCTCCGTGTTCTTTTTTAAATGATTCTAAAACTTCCCCTGTAGTTGGAGAAGGTGCAAAGTTTAATTTGTGTGGATTTAAATTATATTTAGTTGCTATAAAGAAAAATCTTTTACGACTATGATTAAGACCTGTAAACTGACCATCTATTAATAAATGAGTAGTTTGATATCCTAACTTATGAGCTTCTTTAGTTAATTCCATAATCATTTCGTATCCACCATTTTTAGAATAAACCCTAGGAACCGACTCGATGGCTATTGCCGAAGGTCTTAGTTCTTTTAATAGATTAAAACTATTCCTCCAACAAGCGATCCTAGGGTCGTTTTTCCAGGCCATTCCACCTTTTTGTGTCGTACCTAAGTTCGACCAGGGAGCACACGGTGGATTACAGTACACAAAATCAATTTTATCTTTATATTTTTTTCGAGGCCATTCATCTTCGCCTTCATAAATTGGTAAATCAGGGAAGTTAGCTTTCGCTGTTTTTTTATATAAACCCGGATTCATTTCAAAATGAGCTTCAACGTCAAAGTGTTTTTTTACACCTAAAGTAAAACCGCCTGCAAATATGTAAGTTCCTAATGCTTTCATAATTCCTTTCTTTTTAATTTATCTTAATTCGTAACTATACTTCGTTTCAGGCTGAAGCAAGAACAAATTTTTTTTAGCTCTTGTAATTGCAACATAAAATACTCTGTGTTCATCATCTGGTTCTACATTAAACTTTTTCCAAGTCCTATATGATATATCACAAATAACAACAACATTGTCACTTTCACCGCCTTTAATGCCGTGTATGGTTGACAACCTAATTCTAGCTTTATTTTTAAATATATCTTCTGACTTAACTAATGATTCAAACAATAATATATCTTCCGGATCAAGACCTGTAATTACATTTTGCCATTTACCCTTAGCTAATAAACCTACATGATCTTGTAAATATTTTAAAGAAAATTCCGCACTATTATCTACACCTTCTAATTTTTTAAATCCTCTAGCTATTCCTGTTCTTCCTTTAATGCATTGATATAACTTTTTAAGTTCATCAAAAGATATAGTATCACCTCTATTTAATTTAATCCATGATCTAATTGCAATTACAAACTTATTTGTTTTAAATTCATGATACCCTTTTTCATAAAACCAACCCATTCTTTTACAATAAGCTTCTGCTTTAAATAATTGATAACCTGATCTAGCTAATACTAACCATTCTCCTTTTGACATATCTACTTCTTCAATAGCAGTTATATCTGTAATTGATCCATGATCCTCTTTTGAAGTCCAATTTTTCACTTGTCTTACAGATATTTTATGAGATATATCACAAGCAAGCTTATGAATACTCTTAGGAAGTCTATAGCTAATAGGAAGTACTTTTATCTCACCTTCAATATCTAGAAACTTTTTAACATCAGCTCCAGCCCAACGATAGATAGCTTGATCATCGTCACCTGCTATATATCTTAATTTACAATTGCTCGTTAGTTTATCTATAACTTTCCACTGCTTAGTTGTTAAATCTTGAGCTTCATCTACAAAAATTATATCTAACTGAGGTACTACTGATTCTTTATTAAATACATCTAACATGTCTGTGAAATCTAAAAGATTTTTAGACTTTTTAAAATTCCTTAAAGCTTTAGAAAAATACTCTTGTTCTTCCCATGTATGTTCACATTCTAATTCTTTCCATACTGATTTTAAATCTCTTTCACTAGAACGAGCTACCTCATCACAAAATAATAATAAATCTCCTTTTTTATTTCCTATAGATAAACCTGAAGTATCTTCCTCTGATACTCCTGACATCTCTACTCTAGCTATTTCACTAAACTCTTTAACACGTTCTCCCTTAAAGACTTGACCACTATTAATATTTAAAGTTCTATAGCACATACTATGAATAGTTCTAAAATATTCTAAATCATCTTCTGATAAATCAAATTTTTTAATTACTCTACTTCTTGCTTCTTTGATTGCTCGTCTTGTGAAAGAAAAAAATCCTATCTTATTAGGTTTATATCCTTCTGCAATTTTTTCTTCTAATAATTTTAAAAGAGTTGTTGTTTTTCCTGTTCCGGGACTACCAAATATTTTAATCGTTTTGGTCATTTTTAGCATATAACTTTCTCAATATTTCTAATTGCTTTTTAGAAAGTAAAAAATGATTATCAAATTTACTTAATCTTTCTTTCATTGAATTTCCAAAATCTAATTCCCATTGAGTTAATTTTTTAGGATTAAGACCATTTAAGAAAATTACAAATTTATCATAACTCTCACCTTCTAATCTTACCAATAACTCTTTAGGAATGTCCTGAGGTCCTTTAGGCTCTACACCTTTTCTTAATAAATGAAAGTATATCTCTTTACACAACTGAACATCTAATAAAGCATCGTGATATTGTTGAGGTGAAGAATGAAAAAAAGCTTCAAATGTTTCTTGTAACTTAGGAAATTTATAGTCTTTAAATTTTCCCTCTAATTTTAATTCATCTTTAGCCATCATCATGCTACAATGTATATTTTCAGGTAATTTAAATTTAATACCTTGTTTATAAAACTCTCTTTCAATTATCTGTAAATCAAATGCTGCATTATGTGCTACTAAAGTATGGCATTGATTTAATAACTCTGATAATACACACATGATACTGTGAGTAGAAATACCTGTGTTAGTTGCTTCTTCTGTAGTTATACCATTTACGTCTGAAGCTCCTTTAGGAATAGACCAATTATCAGGTTTTGCTCTTAAAGATATTTGGCTAATAGGAGTTTCATCATCTTTACAAACCATTAAAGCTAAACTTACTAATCTAGGTTGCTCTAAATGAGTAACTTCTAAATCTCTACGCCACAACCCATTTGTTTCTGTATCAAAAAATAAAATCATTATATCCCTTTACTTAAATTAAATTGTAAACCAGTTATCTCTACTACAGCATCTTTTTTAGCTATTTCATTTTCTAAAAATAAAATAGCGATTGTTAAATTATCTTTTTCAACAGCATACGCATCATCATTACTATCCGTGCTTCTTATAGCATGCTCTAGTAATATTTTAATTGCTTGTTCTTTATTCATAGGCCTCCTTATTTATTGTTGGTTGTTTAAACTCTTCTGTTTGCATTTGAAAATTTGGTACTGACCAAGTATTCGTAAATTTACCTTTTACTTTTTTACCACTATGAGTTGCTCCTAAGTTTTTTAGATAAGCAGTAATTTCATGTAATTTAAATTCTTTAAATCTATGTCTATCTAAAAATTCCATAAAATCGTTAATTCTAAATTCGGTAACAAATTCTTGAATGGTTGCTTTACCTCTTAATAAATCTTCTATCTCTGTAGATGAAGTAGAACCAGTACAAAATCTTTCTAATAAATCTAATAAACGACCTTCATTACTACTATCTTTAGGTGCTTCTACAGATATAACTCTACTCATTAAATCATTAACTGTTTCAGTCCATAGTTTGTCATTTATTTTAGGAAGTAACATATCTAAATTTTCAAATACAACTTGTTTAAAATCTATAAAGCTATAAACTTGCTTACTAGATAAAGGACCTACTTTCTTTTCACTTAAAGTTAAAAAATATTGAGGAGGATTAGTTAATATTTTAGTTATACTATTTAAGATAGGCATAGTTCCCTCATCATTTATACCAAATTCACGTGTTAAACATTTAGTTCTATTACAAACTGCATTTATAGGTGAATCTTTACATTTATAATTATAAGTTTTTTTATCTAAACTATTTAATACTGATGTAAATTCTCTAGGTTTTAATGGTGGATCAAGATGTATGTCATTATATTCTTCTAATTTTTCTTGCCATTCGTCTGGAAATCTTTTTCTTAAATAAACTCCTAAATTGAATAAACCATTATTTCTACTACCTTCTCCTAAAGGACCTTGAGATAATAATTGTTGTAAACAAGGAGGACCACCTGGTAATATTTCATTTGATTTATTCAATTTTTCAATAAAACCTAAATCAATTTCGTCTAGATTATCTACTGCAAATTTATCAATCCACTGTATAAAATGTTCAGGAGTTAATACTTTACCATCATATAAAGCATATCTATCAGATTGTTCTCCTCCAAAATAAGGCATATTAAGCCAACTACCTACATCTTCTTTATTTAACAATTTAGTTTGTTGAGGTCTTAAATCATATTTTACAAATCCAAATCTCTTAACTATATCTTTTAATTTATTAATCATCTCAGAAGCACTTACTGGCTTCTTTGTAAATATAAATATGTGTGCTCCACCCGATTTTGATCGGCAGACTATTAAATTCTTTTTAACAAACTGCTTACTAACTTTTTCTATATCAACTGAATAGTCGTCTACATCTAAACAACCCCATCTGCATTGATCATTTTCGTCTATAGGAATAACACCTAGACCAGTTTTCCCGTCTAGGTGTTCTTTCCATAACTTTTCATTATAAGTTTCTCTTACAGTTTTTCCATAGCCATCAAGCTTAAGGCCTTTTCTTTCTGTTATAAAGAATTGGCCGTAGGCTCGATTTAAACCAGGAAATACTCTAAAAAAATCTTCAGGTAACATGATTAAAACGGTGTTTTATCAGTGGCTCCTGAAGTATCAGTATTAACTATTTCAGTATCAATTGGATCTGAGGCTTTTACTTTACCCTGACCTATTGAATCTGAAAGAGATTCAGCTTGATTAAAGATATCTTTACTATCAATCTGACCTTTTTCTTCTATTTTATATTTAAACCAACTACCTAAATCATTTTCAGCATTTACTGTAGATAATTTGAATTTATATAAAAACGAAGGTGGATCTACCATTTGTCCTTTTATATTAATCTTTTTCATTTTAAGAAGTGTATTCCACTTTCTTGAAACTCCAAGATTACTAGAGGTCATAGTAAGAACTGCTGGTTCCCACGAATTACCTGATTTAACTAAAAGAAAATGCTCAGCGGTATCAACTATTTGATTTTCGCCAAGAAATGCTTTTCTAGTTTTAGGATCAACGGTCGTACCTTCGGGTTTCATATCGTGAATGGCTACTAACCCTCCACCGCTTTCTCTAGGTACCCACTCTACATAGGTTTTTCTATATCCACAAGGTATAACTGTAATACCGTCAGAACCATAATTGGTATTACTGACTGTATTAAATATATGACCTTCTTCCGCTCCTTCAATGTACTTCTCATCTTTCTTTTTTCTTTGAGGCGAACCTGATTGAACGATAGCTAGTCTAGGAATAGTAATATCATCATTAGATATATTTTCTAATCCTTTACCAACTGCTTTCATAAGTAAATCCCCTGAGATATCTCCTAATAAGACTTCAGTGTTAGACTTAACTTGTACTTCTTTATCTGCCATTTTATTTCTCCTTTCCGAGTTTAACTTTTGCGATACTGGCTTCATATACAGAAAAATATTCTTCAGGTAATTGCTGACCTAATTTATACTGTTCTTTCGCAAAAGCTTTTAGAGTTTGAGCATGTACGTCTGATTTTTCATCATAAGGTATATCTTTAAAATTTTTAGATAAAACCTCAATCAGCTTATCAGCTTGATCGTACTTACCCTTGGGGAAACTAACTTTAACATCATGTTTAATTAGTTCCGCATGTCCATTCTCTTCCAACCATTTTAAAGCATCTGCTTTAACATCAGCTCGAATAGAACAGAATATGTCGTCTTTAACTGAGATTTGACTTCCATCTTCTAAATCAAATCTAGTCATTCCATTACACGAGGCCATAGCATCGGGTAATTCTTTTTCTTCAATCTCACGAATTTGAGCTTTTAAGATTTTTAATCTCTCTTCCTCTTCCGCAAGATTTTTCTTTTTCTTTATAAGTTTATTTCCAATAGCCGTGACTACTTCTAATCCTACTACTGGTAAACTTTCTTTATTCTTATGTTTTTCAACCGAATCAAAGATCCAAGTTTCTTTACTCACTACTTCCTCCTTTCTTATAATAATCAATTTTTACATTATAGTAACATTGATTTTCTCTATCCCATTTTAACATATTAACTTTTCCGTTATTTACTATCGCTGCAGCTATCGAAGCCATTCCAATAGCAACGGGATCTCCCATTGCTAATAAAAAGTCATCATCACTAAAATCTTTTAACTTACTTTTTAGTAAGCTAAATACAGGATCGGGTGAAAGAGTAATCTGTCTTCCTGGTGGTAGCATAGGAATTAATTCTCCAAATCTACCGGCGCCAATGACATTTACATTAGGGTTTTCTTGAACTATGTAAACTTTAGCCATAATTTTTCTCCTTTCTATTTTTATTATTTACTTTTATATTAAATCTTATATAAAGTAAAATTATAATTAGAAAACAGAAAGATTACATGCAAGTTGAATTTATTAACGATGATAATTTTATAAAATATAAGTTTAAAACTAAACCTTTTAAACATCAATATGATGCCTTTTTAAAATCAAAAGATAAAGAAGCTTATGCTTTATTTATGGAACAAGGCACGGGAAAGTCTAAAGTAATTATAGATAATATAGCTTATTTATATAGAGAAGGTAAAATCAATTGTGCTATTATAGCAGCACCTAAAGGAGTATATCGTAATTGGGTTGCTTCTGAATTTAAAGCACATATGCCTGATGATGTAAAAAGTTTTACAGATATATGTATTTGGAATCCAGTTGAAACTAAAGCTAATATAGAAACATTAGTTAATTTTTTAAATCATTCACATAGATTAAAATTCTTTATTATTAATATTGAAGCTTTATCTACAGACAAAGGTAAAAATTATTTAACTAGATTATTAAATACTTCTAATTGTATTTGGACAATAGATGAAAGCAGTAATATTAAAAACAGAACTGCTAGAAGAACTAAAGCTTGCCTAAAATTAGGGAAAATGGCAAAGTACAGAAGAATACTAACTGGAACTCCCGTGACCCGAGGTCCTTTAGACTTATGGTCTCAAATGCATTTTCTAGATGAATATATATTTCAATCTAGTTTCTATGCTTATCGGAATGCCTATTGTGTAATGCGTAGAAGAAGAACAGCTACTCATAGTTTTGATGAGATAGTAGAGTATCAAAGATTAGATGAACTTCAAGAAATCTTAGAAGAACATAGTTTTAGAGTAACTAAAGAAGAATGTTTAGATTTACCTCCTAAAATAAGACTAAAAAGAGAAATAGACATGACAACGCACCAGAAGCTCATGTATCACACGTTACGAAAAAGAGCTATATTAGAACTAGAACAGTCTAAATTAGTGACTGCACCTCTTGTAATCACACGATTATTGAGATTACAACAGATATTATGTGGATTTATCAAATATGATGATGGAACAGAGGAAGTTATAGAAGGACCTAATTCTAGACTACAAGAACTTCTAGATGTGTTAGACGAAACTCAAGGTGGTGTAATTATATGGGCTACCTATCGTAATTCAATTAAATTGATCCAAGAAACATTATCTAAGAAGTATGGAGCTAGTAAAGTTGCTTCTTTCTTCGGAGATACTCCATCAGAAGAAAGACAAAAGATAGTCGAAAGATTTCAAGCTGGAGAAATAAAATACTTTGTAGGTCAACCTAGAACAGGAGGTTACGGATTAACTTTAACTGCAGCTAAGACTGTTATTTACTTTAATAATACTTATGATATGGAGATAAGACTTCAATCGGAAGATAGAGCCCACCGTATTGGTCAAACTGATAAAGTAACTTACATAGATTTTGTATGTCCTAATACAATTGATGAAAAGATACTACAAGCTTTAAGTACGAAGAAGAAACTAGCTGATCAAATAACAGGTGATGAATGGAAAGAGTTATTTATTTAACTTTTACCACACTTACATCTTTTACCAAATAATTTAGTAACTAAGAAATTTCCTATGTATTTAATTTTTTTATATAATTTTTTTATCATTTTGTTTTCCTCATTATATCTGCACCTTTTAAACCATAAATTGCTGAAACTACACCAATAAATAAAGCTTGATACCAGAAAGGCATATTATTAAATTGTTCAAAAAACTTATCTAGTTTAACCATAATTTCTGGATCATCTGAAAAGATAGACCAGATTAATAACATCACGGGAGCTGATACGAGGATCAATACAAATTCATCTTTCCAGCCTTGATTGTTATTATCCATTACTGCTCTTTGATACTCTACTTCTCCGCTTGCCATTTTTTGAGCATGCACTCTTTCAGCATCAGAAAGCAACATCTTAGTTTCTTGACGATTTTTCATTACGTGAGTAGCTACTTTAAAAGCTCCACTTATAACATTAAGCCACATTTTATTATCCTACGATGATTGATAGTATCAATAGGCTTATAAGAACAAGCCATTGTTTTTTATTAAAACATTCTAAAAAATAAATAATTCTATTTTTAAAAAAAGATATTTTTTCTTTTATATAATTAAATAACACTGATATCCTCCTTGTGTAACCATTCTTTTAAATTAAATCCAGGGCAATTTGGTTTATTGTCTTGAATATCGCAATGACCTACTATCTCTTTGATATTAGGGTTATTCACTAACAATCTTTTAATTAAATCTTTTAAAGATAAAAATTGAAATAAAGTAAAATTATTTTCAGCGTCTCCATCTTCTGACATACCGCCTACTAAACAGATAGCTATACTTTTAGAATTAGCACTAGGTGCGTGAGCCCCTTTAAAAGCAATGGGTCTACCTGCTTCTATTAATCCATCCCTTTTAATAATATGATGGTAACCTATATCATCCCAGCCGTTTTCTTCTACGTGCCATTTTTTAATTTCAGCTGATCCAATGTCCATTGAGGGTTTAGTTGCAGCGCAATGGATTACGATCATTTCTGTTTTTTTTCTTAACTCCATTTTATTTCTTTTCTCCTAGGAACTATTCTACATTTTTTTGTATCTAAATCTACTGATAAAATCTTTATTCTATTATCTTTAATATGGGTAACTCTATTAATTTCAGTCCCGTCTTTTCTTTTATTTCTTATTTTAACATCAAAATATTCACATTCTAAAGTAACTGGATGTATCGCTACTAAATCAATAGCTGAATGAGTTTGACAACCCTTAAATACAAAATAACCATTTTCTTGTAACCAGCAGATTGCTATATTTTCACAGAGACAGCCCTTATTCTTCTGAAGCATTAGCGAAGTAGTTGAATTAAAGCAGCACCTAATAATGATATTATTAAACCAGCTAAACCAACTAGTATTTTTTCCAATCTGTTAATTTGTTTTGATAAGTCGTCCATTTTATCACAAGTTTGTTTTTGCATTATTCTACACAATTTTTCATGATTATCTAACCTATTTGATGTAGTGTTAATTTTATTTTTGGCCACTTCCATATTCCTTTTCAAAGTTTTCTTTATTTAAATTTCTTTCTTTGGTACTTTTAACTCTTGACCATGCTCCTGAAAGGTCCTTATAAATTGCTACTGGAGTATCTACAAATACAGCCTCTAAAGATTTTATAGCATATTTAGCACTAATATCAATACCAGAAAATATATCAGCTTCTCTTTGCATAGGATCAGTGCCTTTAATTTCTTCACCTTTATCTTTTAAATATTCTTTAGCAATTAAAGGATTTTTTAATGGATTTTTATTAAATGTTTTTCTTAAACCGGCGCCTCTATTAAAGCCAACATTCAATCTATTAATAATACTATCTAAATCCATTTTTTTAGAAAGTACTTGACCTGCTCCAGTGTTATCTAATTTAATTGCTTTTAAAACTTTATCTATAAAAGTTACTCTTTCTTTATTTGGAAGTTTATCCATAAAAGCTGGATAATTTCCACCTAAAAATTGTTTTTTTGCAGCCTCCGTAAATTTGGCATAGTCAGTTAATAAAAATATATTATCTTGACTTAATCCAAATCTATCCATAAGAGTAGAAAATCTGTTAAGAATTAATCTTTTATGATTCAATGGTCCATAAATCATATCTATAAATAAAGCTGCATTTTTAGAAGCTTCGGCCATACTACCTTTTGCAGCAGAACCTGTTGCTGGAGTTTGTAACATTTCTAAAACGTCAGCTATTGATCTATACGTTTTAAAAAAGTTTGGATCAAACATCTGTTGAATGTTGGATCTATTCTCAGTTAAAAATTTATTTAATTTAGCTCCATTTAAAGTGTCTGTTTTTCTAGCTCCTAAAAATTTATTCGCACCTGTTGTATAAGTTCCTCCTTGAGATTTACCCATCATATCTTTTAAAAAAATACTACGAATATCATTTACCGTTTTTGTGGGTAAAGCTTTTAATAAATTAGTTATATCCGATTTTGCTCCTGATCTAATTATATGTTCTACAATCTGACCAGGTCCTGCATTACTTAGAGCATCCCATTGTCCAATCCCTGGTAAATATTTTTGAACAGCTGCATTCTGATTAGTAACTAATTCAGCTAATTCGTCATATTGTTTTAAAACTGATTCTGTATTTTTTAATCTAATAAAATCTTTTTTCCCTAATACATTTTCATAATTTTTTCCAAATTTTTTAAAAAAATCTTTATGAGACATTGTTGCTATACCGGAAACATCTGGAACTACGTTATTAAAATAATTTCTATATAAAGCTTGTTTTATATTTAATACTGTTGATTCTGGTATTATATTTCTTTCAATTAACTGACCTAAAGACCGTGATTTTTCTCTTGCCTCTATAGTATCATCAATTGTTGATTTAAATAAACTTTCACTTTTAGAAGTTGCTGCTTTTAATCCTTCTATGTTTTGACCTCCACCAAACTCATCGGAAAAATTTTTAAAAATTGAATTTCTTTTCAAGCCAAGTAAAGAATTTCTTTCTAGAAATTCTTTAGCAAGTGTTTGATCTTTTGATTTACTTAAAGCATTATATATATTTTTATTTAACTGTCCACTTAGCTTTCTTAAAGCACCTGTTGTAGTAGAATTTGTAGTTGTTTCTTGTAAAAAATTAACAGCATTTTTTAAAGTATAAACATCTTTTAAAGTTAAAGGTTTTTTTTCAAGAACTTTAAAACCATCTAATAAAGTTTTTAAAGTTGTTCCCTGGCCTTGAAATCCTATCTTAGAAAATAGACCCGATAATTTAACTAATTTATTATTTTCTAAAGCTTCTTTAAGTTTTTCAGGACTTAATTTTTTTCCTTTATCTCCTACTATTGGTTTTAATTTACTTGGTAGAATACCTTTAAAACTAAAAGTTTTAACTTCTTTTCTTAAAATATCTAAAGTTTCTTTTATGTCAAACTTTATTATTTCTTTATCTTTAGAAATACCAGTAGCAATGTTATCATCTAAAGTAGACAATCTAGTTTGAATTGCTCTATAAGTATCATCTAATTGAACTCCAAATTCATCTAAATACTTTGTAGATAAGTCATCTACAAAACTAGATTCCATTTTAGCAATTAATTTAGTATTGTTAATTAAGGCTAATTCTGCTTCTTTAATAGCAACACCTGCTTGTCCTCTTACTTGAGTTTCTATACTTTTAATTATATCATCTGCTTGTTTATTACCTATTTCTCCTAAATTAGTAGTTTGTTTTAAAATCTTATCTTCAATTGCTTTAAATCTAGCGGAAGTTTCTAATCTTACTACTTCGTCAGAAAGTAATGCTCGTTGTGCAGCACTTCCTTTTTTAATTAATTGATCTGAATCTAATATAGCTTTTCCAACAGAAACTGCAAAATATTCACTTGCTTCTTCATCAGTCAAGTTAAATTCTTTTTTCATTTGTTCTTTGACTTTATCTACTTCTTTAAATACCCCCGTATTTGTTCTTCCTTTTGTTTCTATAAATTCTTTAATTGTGTTAGTGCTTAATTGAGATTTACCTAAAATTGTTGGAAGAATTAATTTAGCGGCAGTTAAAAATACACCAGTCGCCGCAGCATCAATTGCTGCATATGTTTTAGCAGCGTCTATTGCATATCCTTGAAATTCTTCTGGTGTAAATTCATCATTTTGTAAACCTAATTTATGATAACCGTACATTAATCTTGCATATTCAGTAAGTCCGCCAGAAACGGCAGAGCCGGCAACTGTACCTAAAGGACCAACGGAACTTCCGATAGTTCCACCTACTATTGAAGCAACGATAGGACCAGCATCAGCAACAGCGTCAGAAAAATCGGCCCCAGATATTTTAGGAGAATCAACAGCTGAAAACATATTATCTCCACCTAATTCTTTAGGAATTCTATAAATTATACCTTCACTTTTTTCTCCTCTAAATTTTAACGGTACATTTTTTACTTCTATCTTATCTTTAAATTTTTCAATAGTTGCCTCGTCATAATTACCCTCTTGTTTAATTCTTTTAATAAGTAAATTTTTAATATTTCTTGTTTCGTATTGAGGAGCCTTTAATCCAAATCCTAACTCATATCTAATAGATCCTTTAATTTCATTATCTTTATCAGCTCTAATTCCTTTTAATTCAAATAAATCTTTTTTACTAACGTAGCCGGTTTTAGTTGCAACTCCTACATCATCAACTATTAATTCTTCAAATGACTTAATTGCTTTAGGTTTAGTTTTTATTATTAAATCTAAATCATAACCATCATTTTTTAATTTTTCTTTATCTACTTCATATTCGCTTTTACTAAAATCAGTTTTTTTAGATTTATTCTCAGAAGTTTTTGTTACGATTGCTTTAGCTTCTTTTGGATCTACTTCAAGTTTAAGTAATTTATTAAAGTCTGCTTGCTGTTCTTTTGAGAATGAAGCATCAACAACTAAGTTATTGTTTGGTTCTTTAGTTTTTATTTCGGGTATAACTTCTGCCGTTTCAGTTTGTGTTTCTATTACAGCATTGGGAGCTTGAGCAATTTCCGTATCAGTAGAAACTACTTCTTCAGGTAGGGATATATTTTCAGTAGTGATTTTTTCTTCTTCGACCATATCATTTTAATCTTCGTATTTTTTTCTTATATCGTCTATTTCTTTTTCTTTACTAACTGTAGCAACTTGAAATATTTTGTAAGGATCTATTCCATTTTCTTTTTTTTGTGCTTGTAGTTGTTGATAATAGTAAGCAGCAATATAACCAGCATCTGTTACATCTTCTGCTGAACCAAACATGCTTTTTAAAGTTGCTGGATTTACCTCTTTTCTAAATTTACTAGCTATTTCTTTTTCTGCTAGTTTTATTGATTTAGTTTCAAATTGTTGATCTTCTTGTTCAAAATATTTATAAGCATATTTTTCAGCCTCTTTAGCAATTTGAGTTACAGCCATTTGTCCTGCAATTAAATATTTAAGAGCTTCGGGATTAGTACTAATATCACCTTTTGTTTTTAACATAGTATCGATGTCTTTATTAGACACTGGATATAATAATTTAATTTCTTGAACTACTTGTTGATAAGTAGCAGCTTGAAATAAATCATTAAATTTAGTTTGATCATCATTAGACATTTGTTCATAATTTTTATCTAAAAATTTTGCTGCTAATTCATCATATTGTTTTGACAGTCCAGCTTCTTGAATAAATTTCTTTAAAGGAGCAAACGTTGCATTAAATATACCAGTAGGAAGTTGATTTTTTTCTAAAGAAACTTTTCTTGCTAAGTTATATTTTTCAAAAACAGCTGAACTAGACATTCTTTGATCTTTTAATTTTTCTTGGTATTTCCCAAAATTTGCAGCTATAAGTTTTTCCGCAGGTGATTCATATCTTCTACCTTCTTTTTTCATTGCTTTTATTTTATCAATATCTTCAGCAATGAATCCTTTTTCAGCTTTAAGTAGTCCACTACTTATCATACCTAAAGGAGATTTAGCTTGACTGATAGGTTTAATACCAGAAGAAGCTTCAATTATTTCTAGGCCTCTCATAAAATTTCTTTTCTTTTCAGGATCTTTAGAAATCTCATCTATTCTCTTAGGAACTTCTTTAGCTATATTCATAAAAGAATCACCTATACTTGAGGCAAAAGAACCTAATGAAGATGTATCTATATTTATTAAATCTTTTTTTATTAAATCTTTTTTACCTCCTGGTGTTAGTTTTCCTAAAGCGTTACCTAATTTAATTTTAAGAAGTTCATTTTCTTCTTTTAAACTAGGAACTTCTGCAGCTATTCTTTCGTTTGCACTATATTCAGAACCTGCTTGTCTTAATTTAGCATTTAATCTTACTTCGTAACTATCTTCATCAATTTTTTTAAAAGCATCACCTACTTGGGGATTTTTTTTTAAGGCGGCAGCTTGTGAAGTGTCAGTATCTGCAGGACCTAAAAATTCTTCTTCTACAAAAGTTTCGCTTGACATTTAATGTATCTCCTTAAACTCTACATCAAGTTTATTATAATCTACCATTAGATAACCCTCATCATTAACAATAGAAGCATGAGGAACTTGATGAGCCATAACTCCTTGATATGTTTTACCATCGCCTTTATATTTAAATGTGTAAATGTTAATTCCAGACGGAGATTTACCAATTAAATTAATATCATCTTTTAATCTTATATCAGAATTATAAGCAGTATAAGCTCCAGCTATTTGACCAGCGATACTTGGACTAGCGTATGGTGTAGTAGTATAACCAGTTCTTTCTTCTCCATAACTTCTTATAGGAGCTCCTGATAAAGCACCGATCATTTGTTTAACTTGATTACCACCAAATTCTCTTTGTTCTATAAAGTCACGATAGTCTTCAGCAAATCCTGCTTGCTGTAAACCACGAGCTTGAGTTCCGAAGCCAGCAAGTCCTGCTGCACTTTGTCCTAAAGCTCCTATTTGACTTTGAGCAGATTGTAATTGTGTTGATCTATCTTGAGCAAATCTATTTGCACCTGATTCAAAACCTGCTTGTCTTAATCTTGCAGAAGTATCTCCTACTGTATCTAAATATCTTTCTTGTCCTAATACATTTTCTATTCCTTGTCTCGATCCACCAAAAGCTCCAGCACCTATTGCTTGGGCACTCATTCCTTTTTGAGATTGACCATAAGCTTCTTGTAAATCTCCTAAAGCTCCTGAGATAACTTGATCTTGATAAGGATTAGCGTAAGCAGCTGCCGTTGCTGAGTCATATGTTTGAGCACCAATGCCAGCGAGTTGTCCTGATTGTGGAAGAATTTGATTTTGATATATATTAGCAGCTTGTGTTTCCATAGGATCAAGACCTGCTATACGTTGACCCGTGTAAGCTTGATAAGGTTTAGCAAACTCAGTTTCCCCTTTTCTTAAAGTTCGTTCTTGAATTTCTTTAAAGTAAGCAGGAATATCGTAGCTAGTCGTTGACTGCGATGGAGCCTGTACCGTTGTTACACTTGGTTTGAAAATACTACCCATTGACTATATAAGTTCCTCCGATTACTTTAAATCCTAATTTAATAAAAGCCTTGTCTTTTCTTTCAACGTCTTTACCTTGAAAGATTTCGCATATAGCAGTTACTCTATTTGCTAATGCGTATTCTTTGAAAACTATCATTATAGACCGAAAAATCCTAAAATTTCTATGCTTAGGATTAACATGTAACCATAAAGTTCTCATAAACTTCTTGTCGCTATACCATGTTTCATCAACTGTGGCAGCTAGTGTTCCCACAATAATATTTTCATATTCTACTACTATAACAAAACTATTCTTAATGTAAAATACTATATTGTCTAAAGCTTTAGTATTATTAGTGTTTCCGAAGTTAAATGGAGCTTCTGTGAGCCACGTCTTAAGGAGTTCCCTTATTCTAATGGCATCTGATATTCTAGCTCGTCTTATAGTATATTTATCTTTTTCCATCTTGTTTTATATTTACTCTCAAAGTACCAAATCTCCAATTATCTCCGATATCATTGTTCTGTATTTTTATATTAGATTGTCTACCACGAATACGTGTATTAACGAACCTAGTTGTGTCATTAACTGTTAATACTTCTCCTACAGTAGCCAAATCATTAGGATAATCTTTAACACTTAAAGTGATTATAGTATTCCCTGTTTGATTTTGAAAATCAGGAATAATTTTATTAATAAAACTAAAAGTTTCACCATCAGCTATATCACCATCGCCTGACTGAATATAAGCTGATAAAGCAGCCCCATCAGCATTCACTCCTGATTCTTGAGCATAGATTAAACTTCTACCAGGTGTTAATCCATTAATTGTTGAAATAGTAGTAACATTAGAATTAGCTAAATACTCTGTAGCTAATGGATTTAATTCAACTCCGTTATCTTGATAAGTACTTCTATTCATAGTTCCAAAATACCAAGAGTTTTCTAAATAATTATAAATGACATATCGATCACATTGATCGGAGGAACTAGAACAGTAGTACCATATTACTTCTGAGAAATTAGAGTTTTGTGCAGCATAAACTTGAGAATATTGAGTTTTATTAATGTTTTCAAATACATGATTTAATACAGGACAGGGTATTTCTTGAACAGATCCCGCATATCTAAAGAATTGTCCATCTGACATCCAGTAAGCTACATCATCTATTACCATCGCAGAGTTAAGACCTACTGCTCCACAGTCGTTACCTAATTGTCTAAATCCAAATATAAAAGGAGGTCCTATAAAAGACATTGATTGCATGGTAGTATCTGTCCATACCAAGATAGTTCCTTTAGCAGGTCGAGCACATCTTATTTCACTTCCTCCTGCTATTCTTTGAGAACCAGCAGAGTTAGTTACATTAGGTGTCCAGTAATTATAATTTTCTTGATCTGACCAACGAATAAACATTTTATCTTGAGTAGATATATCACCAATAGTTGTTTCTGTTCCCATACAGACAACATGTCTAGTTTCTGTAGATATAATTGATAAAGTAGAAGCAGTAGGAGCATTAGCAATAGCAGTAGCTCTATTACTTGACATTCCTCCTGAGAGATCCCATTCGTAAGTTCCACCATCTTTTTGAGTAATAATTAAATCTTCTCCCCAATTATTGATAGACCATAACCTTGCATCAATAGTTACATTAGAGGTTGTTCTAGGAGTTCCCCAAGTACCGGCACTATAAGCTCCTGAATTCCAACCATAACCGAAAGTTTGTTCATCTGGACCTATATTTAATTGATAAGTAGCAGTGCAATTTGCGGTAGGACCTGTATTGGCATTAGCTGTAGCACTACTCTGAATAGTATAAGCATCTACATTAGCTATACTTAAAATTTCATATTCAGCATCTAAAGTTGCCGCAACAATTCCACCTACATCGATACTTACACTACTTAGTGTGACAAAATCACCTTGTGTGGCACCATGATTTAAATCTGTGATAGTTATAATGTCACTACTCGTAGTAGTGCTAATAGCATTAACAAGAGCAGCCGTTTCTCTTATAGGAGTAATATCTTGATTAGTTCCAGAAGCAAAAGTATATACTTTTCTATCTGTTCCTAAAGCTTCATAACGAGAACCATTTAAAGCAAACCATTGCTCTAAAGCTCTTCCTACTCCTACATAATAGGCTTCACTAAATTTAATCCAACCACCTATTTTTTGAGGAAGTCCTTTACGAAATCTTATTTTATCACCATCAATCCATCTACCTTCTGCACCTGTAGGAGTATTTTCAGTGTCTAATCCAGGTTGAAAATTTAATTGAGTTAATGGCATAGTATATATTATATAACAAAAATCATAAAATTATACTAAAATATAAAGAGTATTATATATCTTATTTATTAATTAAATCTAAGTAAAAATCATATTTTTTGTAGCATATATTTTTCCTATATCAAAATATACCAGATTACTGTTTATATCAAGATGTTTTATCTTGCAGTAGCTGGTACACCGCTTGAAGTCGTAAAAGGGTTTTCTGCAAATGCCATGTAGATGTATGTTCCACCAGATGTATTTATACTTGCATTACTACTTCTTACTTTAAAACCATTAGACAATAAAT
>Ga0105052_10001626_pt1 | contig 29043 bp, 23 predicted proteins | sample FRY03_FD_78094 | JGI IMG/M metagenome (GOLD analysis project Ga0105052, IMG submission 78094) | Freshwater microbial communities from Lake Fryxell liftoff mats and glacier meltwater in Antarctica - FRY-03 | ecosystem: Environmental > Aquatic > Freshwater > Ice > Glacier meltwater ... | reverse complement strand
GCGCAGCGCCTGGATCAGCTGCTCGGGTGTCAGTTCGGTGCGCAGCAGCGTTTCGTTGCCGACGATCAGGTGCTGCGCCAGCCCGGCGCGTGCGTCGCGCAGCCCGGCCGCGATTTCGCGCTGATTTTGGGCTGCGTCGCGGTTTAGCCAGATGCCCAGCGACAGCCGCAAGCCCGCTGCCTGCGCCGCTTGCGCCAGCCCGGGGTGCTGCGCGGCGCTGTAGCTGCGCACCTGGTCGGTCAGGTGGGCCATCTGCGCCATGTCTTGCGCCAGCAAAGCGGGCAGCGGCTGTTGGCGCACCCAGGGCGCATCGTGCCGGGCGAAGGGTGCATAAGCCAGACCGCCCACGCGCGATGGCGCCTCGGGCAGTGCGGCCTGGTGCGAGAGGGCGTACCAGGCAACGCCATTGAGCACCGCGAGCAGCAGGGCCAGGGCGACGCGCATCAACCCACGGACCCAGCGCGACCCGGGGCTGCGGCGGTTGGCTGGCGGTCTGGCTGGTGACACACCCCCGGCATCGGCCGATGCGGGTGGCTCCGTGGCGCTTGGCGGCACCTGGTGGTGGTTGTCGACAGGGAGGAAAGGCATCGGAAAAGTGGCACGGCAGGGAAGGCCTGCGAGACGGAGCGACAATTTCGGGCATGGTCGCACAGTCTCTCCCGCCCCTGCCGCATCGCGCTGCCAAAGCCCGTGTGCGGGATTGGAGCCGCTCGTCATGAGCGTTCCCACCGCCCGTGTGCCGACGCCGCAGCGGCGGGCGTCAGGCCACCTCGCCTTGGCGCTGTGGGCGCTGGTGTGTCTGGCACTGGCCGCGTTTTGGTGGTGGCGCGCGCAGCCCACGCCACTGCCCGCGCTGCCACAAGCCAAGAGCGTGCCGCTGGACTGCATCTCGTACGCGCCGTTTCGGTTTCCTGGGGTCAACCCCTTTATCCCCAGCAGCTCGGTTGATCGCGCCCGCATCGAGGCCGATCTGCGCTTGCTGCGCCCGCTCACGCGCTGCGTCCGAACCTACGGCATCTCGCAGGGGCTGGACCAGGTGCCGGCGGTGGCACGTGCGCTGGGCATGCGCGTCAAGCTGGGCCTCTGGCTCACCCGCGACGCTGCGCACAACCAGGCGGAAATCGAGCAGGGCGTGGCGCTGGCCAACGCCAACGCCGATGTGGTGGACCTGCTCATCGTCGGCAATGAGGTGCTGCTGCGCCGCGAGCTGACGCCCGAGCAGCTGGCGCTTGCGCTGCGCCAGGCGCGCGCTGGCAGCCGTGTGCCGGTGTCGTATGCCGATGTGTGGGAGTTCTGGCAACGCAACGCGGCGCTGGCTGAGGCGGTGGATGTGGTGAGCGTGCACATCCTGCCGTACTGGGAAGACCAGCCGGTGGCCATTGAGGACGCGGCCCAGTACGTGATCGACACGGCGGCTGCCATGCGTGAGCGCTTCGCGGGCAAGCCGGTCTGGGTGGCTGAGACCGGCTGGCCGGCTGTGGGGCGTCAGCGCGGGCCGGCGCAGCCCGGTGCGGTGGAGCAAACGCGTTTGGTGCGCGAGTTGCTGGCGTTGCAGGCGACGACCGATTTGCAGGTGAACTGGATCGAGGCCTTCGACCAGCCCTGGAAACGGGCTTTTGAGGGAGCGATGGGCGCCGGCTGGGGATTTTTCACCGCCGAGGGGGTGCAGCGGGTGATGTTCAGCGGCCCGGTACCGGGCGACCGGGTGGCACAGGCCGCGTTAACAGCGTTGCTGGTGGGCGGCGGCCTGGGGGCTGGCTCGGCTTGGGTGCTGGCGTCGCTGAAGAGACGGGTGCAGCGGCAACCGTGGCGCGAGGGTTTGCTGACAAGGCTGTTCGCCGGGCTGTTCGTGGGGCTGGTGGCCGCTGTGCTGGCCTCGATGGCGGCGTTTCAGTGGCACGCCTCGCACATCTGGGACCGCACGACGACAGAGCAAGCGCTGAGCGCGGTGCTGGCGCTGTTGGGTGCGGCGGCTACCACCGCTTTTGCTGCGCCCAAGACGCCGCCGTGCCTGCTGGCGGGCTTTCACACGGTCCTCATGTACGCCGCTGGCTGCGCGGCGCTGGTGCTTTGGGTCGATCCGCGCTACCGGCCGCTGGCTGTGTGGTGGTTCTTGGCGCCCACAGTGGCGATCGCCATTCGCGCCCTCACGCAACAACGCCTCGCATCTTCAGCCGCGCTGTGCATGTCCAGTTCCGCGCGGCGCCGCTTGCGCTTCCTGGCCGCTGCCACCGCTGTGTCTGCGCTCGGCTTTGCGCTGCGCGAGGGCGCGGCCAATGGCCAGGCGCTGGTCTACGCGGGCGTCTTGCTCGCGCTCGCAGCCAGCGCCGCAATCTGGTCGGTGTCTTCTCCCGCCCAGACCGCCACCGCCAGCAACAGGGCCGGCGCGGCCCAAGGCGCGGCGTAGAGCCACAGACCAGCGCTGCTGGTGGCCAGCGCGGCCAGCATCAGCGTGCGCTGGGCGCGGTGCAGGGCCAGCGCCAGCGCCATCCTGGAGCCGCTGGCTGCAGCACGCCACCAGGCCAGCCCGGCCGCCAGGGCAGCCAGCGCCAGCGCAGCCGAACCCAGGCGGTCGTGGATAAAGGCCTGAATGACCGCGCTGCGCAGGGTGCACACCAAACCACCGCCCCCCCCATCGCAGCGGGCGGCGGTGGCGGCGTGTTCGACCCACGCAAAGCGCGCCGCCGCTGCGGCGCCAGCCCAGGCGGCGCACCAGGCGGCCAGGGACAGCGCAGCGGTGAGACGGGTCACCTTGGGGCTTGCCCGGTGGACATCAGCATGGGCGTGAGATCAAACAGGCTGCCAGCGGTTGCCGGGCCAGGCGTCAGGCCTGCAACAAAGCCCCGCGCCTTGAAATGCGCCAGCAGCTCGGGCTTGCTGCTGATGATGTGAATCGGCACGTCCCAGCTGGCGCCCGGGCCAGTGACATTGGCTGGTGGCTGGTGGTCGCCCATGACGACAAACACCGCGTCGCGCACCCGAGGCTGCGCAATCCATTCGCCGACCCAGAGGTGGTTGTAGCGCATCATTTCTGCGTAGGCCGGGCGCATGTTGAACCACTGCTCTTTCTGTTGCGCCATGTCGGCCATCTGCACGGCGGAAAACGGGTTGTCCCGCAGCGCCAGCGCGGCGTCGCTCAAGTAGGGCGGTACTGGGTGAAACGGCAGGTGGCTGGTGATGGACGGGAAAAACAGCAGGCGCGGTGGGCTGTTGGCCGTGACCGGCTGCTGCTGCTGGTAGCGCGCCAGGCTCACCTGGTCGGGCACGCTCCAGTAGCCGATTTTTGGGCCCTGGTAGCGCAGGTCTCGGGCATCCCAAAAGGCATCGAAGCGGTAGAAACTGCGCTCTGGCCAGTCCCAGCTGAGCGCGGGATACAGGGCGTGCACCTCGTAGCCCCGATCTCGAAACCAGGTGGTGAGCAGGGGGCGCTCGGTGGTCAGCAGCAGGTCGTGTACCCAGGGCGTGCTGGTGTCCAAGCCGCTCAGAAACGACACATGGGCCAGCTCGGAGCGCCCGCCGTAGGTGGTCGATGTCATGAAGGCCGACACCACCTGCATCCCCGCCGCGCGCACTTTTTCTTCCAGCTCGGCGCGGGGCTGTTGCAGCACCTGGTCGATCTCGGGAATGCCGAAAGCCACCTGGCCGTAGGACTCCAGAAACACCAGGTTCACATCGCTGCCGCGCAGCAGGCCCAGATCGCCTGCGAAGCTCGGCGAGGCGGGCAGGTTCTGTTGCAGGTCGCGCTCGTTGAAACTGGTCCACAGCAGCCGGGCCTGGTGCCAGTAGGTGGGCGTGGTGGGCCTGCTCATATAGCCCCAGGTGGCTTGCACACCGGCAAAATTGGCCACTGACACCCCCAGCGCTGCTGCTGTGAGCAGCAGCGCCACCGGGTTGCGCACCGCCCACGGCGCTGCATCGAGGGCGGCACGGCTGATCGCCCAGTGCAGCAAGCGGTACAGCGCCCACAAAAACGCCACCGCAGTGGCCACCACGAGCGCCGCCAACCACAGTGGGTAGCTGCGCAGCGTGACATGCACCACCCGCACGATCTGGGGCGCATCCCAATACAGGGTGAGGTCGCGGGCGAACAGGGCTGGGGCGGTGGTGTCGAGGTAGCGGCCCAGCACCAGCAGCATGTAAACCCCGGCCAGTGCGCTCAAGGCTCGCGGCCTTAACAGCGGTGAGCCCGGCGTGCGCGCCGCGCCGCGCCAGGCGATCGTCAGCAGCAACACCCAGAACACCACAAATTCCGGCGCCAGCCGCGCGTCAAATTTCACCAGCGGCGTCGGCCACCAGTTGGTCATGCTCAGCAGCGCGTTGAGCACAAGCAAGGCGAGCAGGCCCAAGGCGACCCGGCGTGCGGGGGCTTGTGGGGAGAACGGTGAAGTGAGGGCGGCGCAAGACATTGGCATGGGGCGTGATTTTGAGGCCAGCACAGGGCGCCTCGCACCTGCGCCTCAGGTCACCCCATGGATAACTCCGCCTATCCGTGCAGCGGTAACACCGCGCGCAACACCTCTTCGGCAGTGGCGGGCGCATTCATTGCCTCGGGCTGACCACCGGCCTGAGCCACCGCGTCGCGCAACGCCTCAAAGACGCTGATGGCGAGCATGAACGGCGGCTCGCCCACGGCTTTGCTGCCGTGCACGTTGTCTTCCCGGTTTGGCTCGGGCCATAGGTCGACCTTGAAATGCTCAGGGATGTCGCCGGTGGCAGGGATTTTGTAGGTGCTGGGCGCGTGGGTGGCGAGCCTGCCGTCTGCTTTCCAGACCAGCTGCTCGGTGGTGAGCCAGCCCATGCCTTGCACAAAGCCGCCTTCGATCTGGCCGATGTCCAGCGCTGGGTTGATGCTCCGGCCCACGTCGTGCAGGATGTCCACCTTCAGCACGCGGCTCTCGCCGGTGAGCGTGTCAATCGCCACTTCGCTCACCGCCGCACCGTAGGCAAAGTAGTAGAACGGGCGGCCGGTGAGGGTGGTTTTGTCGTAGTGGATTTTGGGCGTGCGGTAAAAGCCATCGCTCCAGAGCTGGATGCGGTTGGCGTAGGCGGCAGCCACCACCGAGTCGAAGGTGCGGGTGGACTTTTCGGTGATCACCTGACCGCCCTGAAAGCGCACCGCGCCAGCGCCTACGCCATCGAGCCCCGCCACAAAGGCCGCGAGGTTGTCGCGCACGTGGCGGGCTGCGAACTGCGCCGCGCGGCCATTGAGGTCGGTGCCGGCCGAGGCAGCGGTGGCGCTGGCGTTGGGTACCTTGCTGGTGTCGGCCGCGGTGGACAGCACGCGCTCGAACGGCACCCCGAGCTCGTCGGCCACGATTTGCGCCACCTTGGTGTTCAGGCCCTGGCCCATTTCGGTGCCGCCGTGGTTCACCTGCACGCTGCCGTCGAGGTACACATGGACCAGCGCGCCAGCCTGGTTGAACAGCGTGGCGGTGAAGCTGATGCCGAATTTCACCGGGGTGAGCGCGATGCCTTTTTTGATGACCGGGCTGTTGGCGTTCCAGGCCGCGATCTGTTCGCGGCGCTCGCGGTAGCGGCTGGTGGTGGCGAGTGTGGTGATGAGGGGTTGGAGGATGTTGTCCTCGATCTTCATCTGGTAGTGGGTGGTGTCGCGGCGCTGTTGTGGCGCAGTGGCGCTTTTCTGCGCGATCACCTCGTCGCTGTACAGGTTGCGCAGCCGCACATCCAGCGGGTCCATGCCCAGCGAGCGCGCGATGTCGCCCAAGATGCGCTCGATCACGATCACCCCTTGCGGCCCGCCGAAGCCGCGAAACGCGGTGTGGCTTTGGGTGTTGGTCTTACAGCGCAACGAGTGGATCGCCACGTCTTCGAGGAAGTAGGCGTTGTCGGTGTGAAAGATGGCGCGGTCAGCCACCGGGCCGGAGAGGTCGGCACTGAAACCGCAGTTCACCAGCATCTCCAGTTCCAGCCCGCAAAGCCTGCCGCTGTCGTCGAAGCCGGCGCGGTAGTGGTAGGCGAAGGGGTGGCGCTTGCCGGTGATCAGAAAGTCGTCGTCGCGGTCCAGCCGCAGCTTGACGGGGCAGCGCAGCTGGTGGGCGGCGACCGCAGCCCAGACCGCGAGGTGCCCAGCCTGGGTTTCCTTGCCGCCAAAGCCGCCGCCCATGCGCCGACACTCCACCGTGACCGCGTGATTGGCCACGCCCAGCGCGTGTCCCACCCAGTGCTGTACCTCGCCGGGGTGCTGGGTGCTGGTGTGGATGCGCCACTGGTTTTGCTCCAACGGCATCGCATAGGCGATCTGGCCTTCCAGATAAAAGTGCTCTTGGCCGCCAACCTCAAAGCGGCCTTCGAGCTGGTGCGGCGCGCGCTGCAAGGCGGCGCCCGCGTCGCCGCGCGCCACCCGCACTGGCGGCAACACATAGCGCTCCAGCGCATGGGCCTCGTGCACGCTGAGCACCGCAGGCAGTGGCGCAATGTCGAGTTTCACCAGGCGTGCCGCACGGCGCGCGGTCATCACGTCGTCGGCCACCACCAGCGCCACCACCTGGCCGACGAACTGCACCGTGTCGGTGGCGAACACCGGCTCGTCGTGCGCAAACGCGGCCAGCATTTTGTCGCCGGGAATGTGGCGGGCGTCGATCACCGCGCGCACGCCGGGCACGGCCATTGCGGCTGCGGTGTCGATGCCGCGCAGCGTGCCGTGGGCCATCGGCGAGCACACCGGTGCGGCGTGCAGCGTGCCGCGCACCTCGGGTAGGTCGTCGATGTAGGTGGCGGTACCGGCCACCTGGGCGCGAGCGCTTTCGTGGGGCCGCGATTGGCCCGCAGCACGCTCATGCGTTCTCAGCAGATGCAGGTCGGGTGCGTTCATGCAAGGTCCTGCGCAGTGGCCGATTCGAGGTTGATGGCGGTCAGGCCCTGGCCCTCCAGCCAGAAGCGGTGCAGCAGATTGACCAGCACCGTTTGCCGGTAGGCGGCGCTGGCGCGCATGTCGGAGATGGGCTGGAACTCGGTGCGCAGCGCGGTCTGCGCCGCCATCACCGTGTCGGCATTCCAAGGCTGGCCGCGCAAGGTGGCTTCGGTCTGCCTGGCTCGCATCGGGGTTGCGGCCACGCCGCCAGCGCCGATGGACACCTGCGTCACGACACCGTCGGCCACTGTCATCTGGATGGCGAGGCAGATGGCGGAGATGTCGTCGTCAAAGCGCTTGCTGATTTTGTACACAGCGGCTCGCTCGTGCGCTGTCGGCCGTGGCACCTTGATCCAGCACAACAGCTCATCGGGGCGCATCACGTTGGTGCGGTAGCCGGTGTAAAGGTCTTCCAGCGCCAGCTCGCGGTGGGCGATGGCCGCCTGCTCTGTGTCCCAGCGCATCAGCACCACGCTGGCGCCCAGGGCGATCAGCAGCGGCATCGAGTCGCCAATCGGCGAGCCGTTGGCCACGTTACCGCCTAGGGTGCCGGAATTGCGCACCGGCAGACCGGCAAACCGTTGCGCGAAGGCCTTGAGCTGTGGCCGTTCTTGCACCAGTGCGGCGTAGGCGTCAACCAGCGAGACCGCAGCGCCGATGGCGATGTGGTGTGGGAAGCTTTCCACCTGCCGCAGCTCGCGTGCGGCGGTCACGTCAAGCGCTTGGTTGAATTGACGGTGCTGTTTTGTCACCCACAGACCCACATCGGTGCAGCCGGCCACCACCTGGGCTTGAGGATGGCGCGTGCGGGCCTGCAGCAGGCTGTGCAAGGTGGTCGGTCGCAGGTAGGCGGCGCCGGCGCGGTGCTTGGGCTGAAGTTCGGCCAGCGCGGCCAGCGTGGCTGGCGCGTCCACCACGCAGCCGGCAGGCAGCGCCAGGCCGCCCATGGCCATGGCCGCGTCAAAGATGGGCCGGTAACCGGTGCAGCGGCACAGGTTGCCCGACAGGTCGGCCTGCGCTTGCTCGCGGGTGACGTAAACAGGGCGGCCTTGATCGCCACCGGCACTCTGGTAGGTGGCAAACAAGCTCATCACAAACCCTGGCGTGCAAAAGCCGCATTGGCTGCCGTGACAGCGCACCAAAGCTTCCTGCACCGGATGAAGCTGGGCGCCGCCCCCTGTGGCACCGGGCAGCGAGGGCACGCCGCTGCCGAGCGCGGGGGCGGCAATGTCGTCAGCGGTCCACACGGCCATGCCTGCCACCGAATGCGCGAGCCGGATGCAGCTGTTGATGGCGCGGTAGGTCAGTTGACCGTTGACTGCTTCACCAATCACCACCGTGCAAGCGCCGCAGTCGCCCTCACCGCAGCCTTCCTTGGTGGCGGTGAGCTGCAAGTCCTCTCGCAACACCTGCAGCAGGGTGCGATCGGGTGGTACATTGCGCAGCGCCACGGGTTGGCCGCGCCGCAAAAATGTCAGGGTTTGTCCGGTTTTTGACGTCTTCATCGGCATCAGCATAGCGCCGTCCTCTTGGCACAACATATGCTCAGATATATGGCGTGAATCACAGAAATGCCAGTTCCCGAGACCTCAGCCCGGTATGAAATCCGTGTCCATGTTCGACAAGATTGACCTGCACCTGATCCGCGTCTTGCACACGGTGCTGGTCGAGCGCAGCGTCTCGCGTGCTGCGCTGCGCCTGGGCATGCACCAGCCAGCGGTGAGCGCAGCACTCAAGCGCCTGCGCGAGCTGGCGGGCGATCCCCTTTTGGTGCGCTCGGGTGCCACTATGGTGCCCACGGTGGCTGCTCTGCACATGGTGGAGCCTGCTGCCGATATCTTGCGGGCTGCCGAAATGCTGTTTTCTGACGCGCGCAGCTTCGATCCAGCCACCACCCGCCACGTTTTCAGCCTGGCGGCGAGTGACTACCTGGACCCGCGCTTTCTGCCCCAGCTGGTGTGCCAGCTCAAGGCCCAGGCCCCAGCCTGTGGCATTGACATACATCCGCTTTCGGCCGATGCCGACTACCGCCACCAGCTCGCGCAGGGGCAGGTTGATGTGGTGATCGGCAACTGGCTAGAAGCCCCTGACGACCTGCACCTGGGCCGTCTGTTTGCCGACGAAGCGGTGTGCCTGGTGGCGAACCACCACCCGGCGACCAAGCGCGGCTGGGACACCGAGGCCTGGCTGGCGGCCGACCACATCGCGCCCATGCCCACCCATCCTGGTGCACGCGGTGTGATCGACGACCATCTGGCCACGCTGGGTCTGGTGCGAAAGATCGTGGCACGCTGCCCCCATTTCGGGTTGATCCCGGCCATGGTCGCCGGCAGTTTGCTGGTGCTCACCACCGGGCGGCAGTATTGCCAGCGTTTCGTTGGTGTGCTGCCGGTGCAGATTCTCCCCAGCCCGGTCGTTTTTCCTCGCATCATGTACTACCAACTGTGGCATGAGCGCACCCATTCTTCGAACGCCGGTCGCTGGTTGCGCGAGCAGATAAGAGGCGTGGCTGCCTCACTGCCCCGGCTTGAGACAGAAGCCGCCTGAGTCCAACTGCCGAAACCGAGGCCCGACCGAATGACAACACCCCGACTCCAGCTCACCGGCATCACCAAGCGCTACCCCGGTGTCGTGGCCAATCGGGCCATTTCGCTCCAGGTGCTGCCAGGCGAAATTCACGCGGTGCTGGGCGAAAACGGCGCGGGCAAATCGACATTGATGAAGGTCATTTACGGCTCAGTCAAGCCCGACGAGGGCGCGGTGATGTTCAACGGCCATCCGGCGCAGGTGCGCAACCCGCAAGAGGCGCGCGCGCTGGGCATCAGCATGGTGTTTCAGCACTTCAGCCTGTTCGACACGCTGAGCGTGGCCGAGAACGTGTGGCTCGGGCTGGACAAGTCGCTGTCTCTGGCCGAGGTCAGCGCCAGCATCACCGCCAAGGCGGCCGAGTACGGTCTTGGTATCGACCCGGTGCGTCCGGTGCACACGCTCTCGGTCGGCGAAATGCAGCGGGTCGAGATCATCCGCGCGCTGCTGACCAGCCCGCAGCTGCTGATCCTGGACGAGCCCACTTCGGTGTTGACGCCGCAGGCGGTGGACAAGCTGTTCATCGTGCTCAGAAAGCTCGCCGCCGAAGGGTGCAGCATCTTGTACATCAGCCACAAGCTGCACGAAATCCGCGCCTTGTGCACCGCTTGCACCGTGTTGCGCGGGGGGAAGGTCACCGGCGACTGCGACCCGCGCAAAGAAAGCAATGCCTCGCTTTCGCGCCTGATGATTGGCGCCGAGCCGCCAGCGTTGAAGCTGCGCGCGCAGCAACCCGGTGTCACCGTGTTGGCGGTCGATGGCCTGAGCCTAAACAGCGCCGAGCCATTTGGCACCGATCTGCACAACATCTTGCTCTCGGTGCGCGCGGGCGAGGTGGTGGGCATCGCCGGTGTATCGGGCAATGGCCAGAGCGAGCTGCTGCGATCGTTATCGGGCGAAGACATGCGCGCGCCAGCCGGCAGCATCCAGGTGGGCAGCCAGGACGCCGCGCGCTTGAGCCCTGGTCAGCGCCGCTTGCTGGGTCTGCACTTTGTGCCCGAAGAGCGGCTGGGGCGCGGCGCGGTGCCCACCCTGTCGCTGGCGCACAACCTGCTGCTGACCCGCAACGATGCGGTGGGCGCGTTTGGCTGGCTCCGCGTCGGCGCGCTGCGCCGCCAGGCAGCCGACATCATTGCGCGCTACAAGGTCAAGGCCAGCGGGCCGAACGCAGCGGCCAAGTCGCTCTCGGGCGGCAACCTGCAAAAATTCATCGTCGGGCGCGAGATCGAGGCAATTCGACAGTTCGCCGGGCCGCCCCAAGAGCTGGCGCACCCCCTCGGGGGGCCTGGCAAAGCCAGGGCAGGGGGCCATGTTGGGTTGCTGATTCTGAGCCAACCGACCTGGGGTGTCGACGTGGGCGCTGCAGCGCAGATTCGCGGTGAAATTCTGGCGCTGCGCGATGCGGGTTGTGCGGTGCTGGTGGTGAGCGAAGAGCTGGAAGAGTTGTTCGAGATTTGCGACCGCCTGCATGTGATCGCCAAGGGGCAGCTGTCGCCCTCGGTTGATCGGGCCGATGCCAGCACCGAGCTGATCGGGCAATGGATGTCGGGGCTGTGGGACGCGACAGAACAACAGCCCGCAATGGAGGTCGACCATGCTGCGGCTTGAAGCGCGCGCGCAGCCATCGGCGGGCTGGGCCTACGGCTCGCCCTTGCTGGCGTTGGTCATCACCGTGGTGGTGGGTGTGGGCTTGTTCGTGCTGCTGGGCAAAGACCCAGTGCGCGGCCTGGAGATTTTTTTCTGGGAACCGATCAAGAGCGCATACGCTCTGTCAGAGCTTGTTGTCAAGGCGACACCGCTGCTCATCATCGGTCTCGGGCTGGCGGTGTGTTTTCGCTCCAACGTGTGGAACATCGGCGCCGAGGGCCAGTACCTGATAGGCGCCATTTTTGCCACTGGCGTGGCGTTGCAGGCCGACGCTGACAGCAGCCGCTGGATCGTGATGGCGATGCTGCTGGCGGGTGCACTGGGCGGCATGGTCTGGGCGGGCATCACCGCGCTGCTGCGCGATCGCTTCAATGCCAACGAAATTCTGGTCAGTCTGATGCTGGTTTATGTGGCAATTCAGGTTCTCAACTACCTGGTCTATGGGCCCTGGAAAGACCCGGCAGGTTTCAATTTTCCGCAGACAAAAACCTTCGAGGCAGCGGCGCAGATGCCGCGTCTGATGGCGGGATCTCGGGTCAACATCGGCATCTTGCTGGCCTTGGCGGGCGTTGTGCTGGTCTGGGTGTTTCTCTTCCGAACCCGCGCCGGTTTCGCCCAGCAGGTCGGCGGGCTGGCCCCATCTGCTGCGCGTTACGCCGGGTTTTCCTCGCGCCGTGCGCTGTGGACCGCCTTGCTGGTCTCAGGTGGCGCAGCCGGCTTGGCTGGCGCGCTGGAGGTGGCTGGGCCGATCGGGCAACTCACACCGCATGTGCCGGTGGGCTACGGTTTTGCGGCCATCATCGTGGCGTTTGTGGGCCGGTTGCATCCGGTGGGCATTGTGTTCTCGGCCCTGCTGATGAGCATGTTCTACATCGGCGGCGAGCTGGCGCAGTCCCGCATGGGCCTGCCTCGATCCATCACCGGCGTGTTTCAAGGGCTGCTGCTGTTCACGCTGCTGGCCTGCGACACCCTGATCAACTACCGCTTGGTTTGGTCTGCCCCTGCCAAGCTGCAAGCCGCCCTGTCAAGCGGACTCAGCCTGCAGTCCAACACCGTCGGTTCTGCGGTGGCTTTGAAAGATGGCATCGCTGGCCCACGTTTGGCTGAGGAGAAAAACTGATGGAACCGATCGCTCTGTTGATCGCCGCCTCGCTCAACGCGGGCACCGTGCTTGCCATTGCGGCGCTGGGGCTGCTGATCAATGAAAAGGCTGGCATCGTCAACCTCGGGGCCGAGGGGATGATGCTGTGCTCAGCGCTGGCCGGTTTTGCGGCGGTGGTTCACACCGGCAGCGGACTGGCTGGTTTTGTGGCGGGTATGGCGGTGGGGGCGCTGCTCGCAGCCATCTTTGGCGTGCTGGTGATTTGGCTCAACACCAACCAATACGCCACCGGTCTGGCGCTGTCTCTGTTTGGCGGCGGACTGTCCGCGTTTGCTGGCGCGCGCTACGTGAAGGCTTCGCTGCCCGAGCAGTCCAGCTTTGCCATTCCAGGGCTGTCCGATATCCCGTTCCTGGGCTCGGCCTTCTTCCGCCACCACCCGATGGTGTATGTGTGCATCTTTTTGGTGCTGGGGATGATCTGGTTTTTGTACCGAACTCGCGCCGGTTTGGTGCTGCGCAGTGTGGGTGAGAGCCCCGAATCGGCGCACGCGCTGGGCTATCCGGTGCGGCGCATTCGGCTGCTCGCGGTGGTGGCGGGCGGGGCGCTGTGCGGGCTGTCGGGTGCCTATGTGTCCACGGTCTACACACCGTTGTGGGTCGAGGGCATGATCGCGGGCAAGGGCTGGATCGCCCTGGCACTCACCACCTTTGCCACCTGGCGCCCGGCACGCGTCTTGCTCGGTGCTTATTTGTTTGGCGGCGTGACCATGCTGCAGTTTCATTTGCAGGCCGTCGGTGTCAATGTGGCAAGCCAGTTTCTGACCATGATGCCGTACCTGGCGACCATCGTGGTGCTGGTACTGATCTCGCGTAACCCCACCTGGATTCGCATCAACATGCCCACCTCCATCGGCAAACCGTTCTACCCGGGCAGCTGAAAACTGTGTGTTTTGGCGCAGATAATGCAAGCCGTGTTCCCTGTCTGTTTTTCCACCAACCGAGGTTTTTATGACTGACCTGAGCAAACGTTCCCTGTTCAAGGCTGCCGCCGCCAGTGCGCTGGCTGCCAGCTTGCTGATGGCTTGCGGCAAAAAAGAAGAAGTGGCACCTGCTGCGGCGCCCGCCCCAGCTGTGGCAGAAGCACCCAAGCCTGAGCCGCTGAAGGCTGCCTGGGTCTATGTGGGTCCGGTGGGCAACGCCGGCTGGTCATTTGCGCACGATCTGGGCCGCAAAGCGGTAGAAGAAAAGTTTGGTGATGCGGTGAAGACCACGTTTGTCGAAAGCGTCCCTGAGGGCGCTGATGCCGAGCGCGTGATCCGCGATTTGGCGCAGCAGGGCAACCAGATCATCTTTGCTACCTCGTTTGGCTTCATGGAGCCGATGCTGAAGGTTGCGGCTGACTTCCCCGATGTGAAATTCGAGCACGCCACCGGCTACAAGACCGCGGCCAACATGCGTATTTACGACGCCAGTTTTTACCAAGACACCTACATGGCCGGCGTCATCGCCGGCAGCATGACAAAGAGCAACACGCTGGGCTATGTGGGCTCGTTTGCCATTCCCGAGGTGCTGCGAAACCTCAACGCCTACACCCTGGGCGCGCAGAGCGTGAACCCGAAGATCAAGGTCAAGGTGGTCTGGGTCAACACCTGGTTCGATCCACCGAAGGAGACCGAAGCCGCACAAAGCCTGATCAACCAGGGCGCCGATGTGCTGCTGCAAAACACCGACTCCACCGCTGTGCTGGAAACCGCCGAGCGCGCCGGCAAGCTCGCCTTCGGCTGGGACAGCGACATGAGCGCGTTCGCACCCAACGCCCACCTGGGTTCTGCTGTCGTTCTCTGGGCGCCGTACTACATACAGACGATCGAAGAACTCAAGGCGGGTGCCTGGGAGACCAAGCGCACCGTCTGGGGTGTGAAGGAGGGCATGAACGACCTGATCAAGATTTCTGACAATGTGCCAGCCGAGACACGCGCCAAGGTTGACGAGATCAAGGCTGGCCTGAAGGCAGGTACCTTCGAGGTGTTCACAGGTCCGATCGTGGACAACACCGGCGAGGAAGTCTTGGCCGCTGGCGCCACTGGTGATCAGGCATGGCGTGACAAGGTGAACTTCTTTGTCAAAGGCATTGAAGGCAAGGTACCCGCTGGCAAGTAAGCCAGACACGCAGGCTCACAGGGCCACCCCGACAGCAGTCGGGTGTTGGCACGGCCACCCCACCGGTTCGCGCTGGTCGGGTGGTTTTTTTTCTTATTTGGAGTGAACGACGATGGAGCAAGCAATCGGGGTGGAACAGCAACTCTGGTGGCCGTTGGCGCTGGAGGGCGATTTGCAAGCCCAGCCGGTGCCACTGCGGCTGATGGGGCGCGAACTTGTGCTCTGGCGCGATGCCGCCGGTGAGCCGGTGGTGATGAAAGACCAATGCCCGCACCGCGGTGCTCGCCTCTCGCTGGGTCAGGTGCAAGACGGCGCGTTGCAGTGCGCCTACCACGGCTGGCGATTTGATGCGAGCGGGCGCTGTGTGAGCATCCCGGCACAGCCCGAGTTTGTGCCACCGCTAGGCCACAGCGCCTGCCGATACACCACGCGCCGCGCCCATGGCCTTATCTGGACCTGCTTGGCGGAACCGGTCGGTGATCTGCCCGTCTTGCCGGAATTGCCAGCGCGCCACCTGATTTACGGCCCATTCGACGTGGCCACCAGCGCGCCACGCGCAGTGGAAAACTTCCTTGACACCGCGCACTTCGCCTTCGTGCACCGCGACTGGCTGGGCGCGGCTTCGCACCCCGAGGTACCGCCCTACGAGGTGACCCACACGCCCGACGGCCGCCCGATAATCGAGCAATACCAAGCCTGGCAGCCGCGCGCCACCGCCAGCAGCGACAGTGGCGGCTGGGTGAACTACCGCTACGAAGTCTTGGGTCCCTACAGCGCCTTGTTGACCAAACGCGCCGAAGATGGTGGCCCGCAAGACAGCTACGTGACCTGGGCCTGCCCGACAGATGATGAGCATTGCCGGCTCTGGTTCGCGCAGTACACCAGCGACGAAAGCTCCAGCGACGACGAACTTCGTGTCTTTCAAGAAACCATTTTTTCACAGGACCAGCCTATTTTGGAATCGCAACGCCCGGCACGCTTGCCCATCCACGGCGGCGAGGTCATGGGGTCGGCCGACCGGCTGAGCGCGGCCTACCGCCGCTATCTGAAGAACGCCGGCGTCACGCACGGTGTGTGTTGAGGAGCCCACCATGAACGCCACCGAACTCGCCCGCGCCATCCCCAAGGCCGAGCTGCACCTGCACATTGAGGGCTCGCTGGAGCCTGAGCTGATTTTTGCGCTCGCGCAGCGCAACGGTGTGAGCTTGCCGTATGCCAGCGTGCAAGCGCTGCGCGCGGCCTACGCCTTCACCGACCTGCAGAGCTTTCTGGACATTTACTACGCTGGTGCCAGCGTGCTGCTGCACGAGGCCGATTTTTACGACATGGCCTGGGCCTACTTCGAGCGCGCCCACGCGGACCACGTGATCCACGCTGAGCTGTTCTTCGATCCGCAAACCCACACCGCGCGTGGCGTGGCGATGGCCAGCGTGATTCACGGCCTCTCGCGCGCTTGTGCCGATGCGAAAGATAAGCTGGGCATCAGCGCCTCGCTCATCCTGTGCTTTCTGCGCCACCTGAGCGAAGAAGATGCCTCTGCCACGCTGGAGGCCGCGCTGGCGCACCGCGAGCACTTTATCGGCGTTGGGCTGGATTCCAGCGAGCTGGGGCACCCACCTGAAAAATTCGAGCGCGTGTTTGCGCGTGCTCGCGAGCTGGGGCTGCGCCTGGTGGCGCACGCCGGCGAAGAAGGCCCGCCCGAGTACATGTGGCAGGCGATCGACCTGCTGAAAGTCGAGCGCATCGACCACGGCGTGGCCTGCCTGCAAGACCCGCTGCTGGTCGCAGAACTCGCCCACACGCGCTTGCCGCTCACGGTGTGCCCGCTGTCCAACCTCAAGCTGCGGGTGGTGCAGGACCTGCGCGAGCACCCGTTAAAGAAGATGCTCGACGCCAGCCTGTGCGTCACCATCAACTCGGACGACCCGGCCTATTTTGGTGGCTACATGAACGCCAATTTCGCGCAGACGGTTGAGGCGCTGGGCCTGTCGCGCGAGGAGGTGATTGCCCTTGCCAACAACAGCTTCGAGGCGAGCTTCATCGATGCTGAGCGGCGCAGCGCCTGCCTGCAACAGGTTAGGGCGGTTGCAGCCGTGCGGGCCTGAGGGTGTGGCTGCTGCGGGCTGCGTCTTCAGGCCGCAGCGGGCGGCGTGGCCAGCGCGATGGTGACGTGCGCGCAGCTGTCGGTGATCGCCTTCACGCTGTGCATCGCGGCCACCGCCAGATAGCGCAGCTGCCCCGACTGCAGCCGTGCGGTGCTGTCATCAAGGCCGATTTCAAGCTGGCCTGAAACGCACCGAACCGTGATCTCGCCGGGTACCCGATGCGGCGGTATTCCTCTTTCCGCTGGGATCGGCAACCGCATCACCTCCAGATCGCGCAATTTGAACAAGGCCGTTGCACCGAAGCCGCCGGGTGGAACCAGCGCACCGATATCGGCAGGTTGACCGGGGAGCGTGTGTGGAATGGCGATGGCCTGACCCGACGCCAGCAGCGCGGTGTTGTCATTCCAGCCGCTCATTACAATCGCGCTCAGCGAACCGGTGCTTCCCCTGTTCGCTTTTTTATTTTGGAAGCCATGTAGAGGAACACCATGTGCAAAAACCTCGTGGCCCGGCGCGCCTGCGCTTTGGTGGTCACCTGTTTTCCCTTTTTCTTTTCCCCTGTGTTGTTGGCGCAAACAGCCCTTGGCGCTGCGCCACCGATAAAGGCGGCGTTTGTTTACCTGACACCCGTGACCGAAGCCGGTTGGGTACACCAGCATGAGCTGGGGCGCCTGGCGGTCGAGTCCGTGCTGGGCGACCGGGTCCAGACCACCTACGTGGAAAACGTGGCCGAGGGCGCGGACGCCGAGCGGGTAATACGCGACCTGGCGCGCCAGGGCAACCAGATCATCTTCACACCCAGCTTTGGCTACATGGAGCCCACGCTCAAGGTGGCGCGCGAGTTTCCAAATGTGAAGTTCGAGTCCATCACCGGTTATAAGACCGCGCCCAACGTGGCCACCGCCAATGCGCGCTACTACGAAGGTCGCTTCCTCGCTGGTATCGCAGCGGGTCGGCTCGCCACGCAGGCTGGCTACGTGGCTGGCTTTCCGATCCCCGAGGTGATCCAGGGTATCAACGCCTTCGCGCTGGGCATGCGTTCGGTGAACCCGCTGGCCACGGTGCGGGTGGTGTTTCTGGGCGAATGGTTCAACCCGCCGCGCGAACGCCAAGCCGCTATGACGCTGATGAACCAGGGCACCGAGGTGCTGGCGTTTCACACCGCCTCCACCGCTGTGATGGCAGCAGCACAAGAGCGCGGCCGGCTGGCGGTGGCTTACCACTCCGACATGAGCCGCGTCGGGCCGGACGCACAGATTGCTGCCGTCACCCACCGCTGGGGCGACTACTACACCCAGCGGGTGCAAGCGGTACAGGGTGGCACCTGGACCAGTGGCAATGTGTGGGGCGGTGTGCGCGAAGGCATGGTCCGGGTCGAAGGCTTTGGTGCCAAGGTACCCGCTGCGGTGCGCGCCGAAGTTTTGGCGCGCCAGGCTGAGATGGCGGCGGGCAAGGTGGTGGTGTTTGCTGGTGGCCGGGCTGGCGTGAAGGACAACACCGGGCGCCTGGTCATCGCACCGGGGAGGTCGCTCAGCGATGCTGAAATCTTGAACATGGACTGGGCGGTTGAGGGCGTGGTGGGCCGCTTCGCCCCCTGAACCTGCCGAGGCAGCGCATGGCTGCTGCCGCCCGGTATGCCGTCCATGTGGGCAGCGGTATGGGCTGCCCTCAGCAGTTGGCTAAAGTGGCGCCATGAAAAAAGCCTACCGAGCCTCGCTGCTGTCGTTTGACGCCCAACACCAGCCCCAGTTCGAGCGCGACGGCCTGCTCGTCACCGGCCCGGATGCCCAGGGCGTGCAGCGGGTGCTGGCGCTGGGCGATCACGGCCATCTGATTGACCAGTATCCCGACCTGTCGGTGCAGGATCTGCGCGGCCAGCTGATCGCGCCTGGCTTCATCGACCTGCATGTGCACTACCCGCAGCTGGACGTGATCGGCTCGCCGGCCGATGGCCTGCTGCCCTGGCTGGAGCACTACACCTTTCCCCATGAAGCGCGTTTTTTCGATGCCATCTACGCCCGAGGTGTGGCCGACTTCTTCTTCGACGAGCTGCAGCGCCACGGCGTTACCACCGCGCTCACCTTCGCCACCTCCCATGTGGCTTCGGTCGATGCTGTGTTCGACGCCGCGCGCGAACGTGGCTTGCGCTTCATCACCGGCAAGGTGCTGCAAGACCGCCACAGCCCGGACGGTGTGCGCGACCAGACCGAGCAAAGTCTGATCGACACCGAGGCGCTGATTGGGCGCTGGCACGGCGTGGATCGGCTCGGCTACGCGATCACGCCGCGCTTTGCGCCGTCTTGCACGCCCGCGCAATTGCGCGGTGCGGGCGAACTGGCGGCGAGGTACCCCGAGGTCTGGATTCAGTCGCATGTGGCCGAAAACCTCGATGAAGTGCGCTGGGCACAAGGGTTGTTTCCGCAGGCCGACAGCTACCTGGGCATCTATGCCGACTTCGGCCTGCTGCGCCAGCGCGCCATCTACGCACACTGCCTGCACCTGAGCAGCAACGACCGCGTGCTGATGCGCGAATCTGGCGCGGCGGCAGCGGTCTGCCCGACCAGCAACCTGTTCTTGGGCAGTGGCTTCTTCGACTACGCGGCGGCCGACGCGGTCGACATGCGCTATGGCCTGGCCAGCGATGTCGGCGGCGGCACCAGCTTCTCGCCGTTTAAGACCATGCTCGCGGCTTACTGTGTGGCGCGTGAAGGCCAGGCCAAGCCCGGCCTGAGCCTCAAGCCCTCCCATCTTTGGTGGCAACACACCGCTGGCGCGGCGCAGGCGCTTGGTCTGGCAGGGGTGGTGGGCAATCTGCAGCCCGGCTGCGAGGCCGACTTCGTGGTGCTCAACCCCGAGGCCACGCCCTTGCTCGCACGCCGGACTTCGCAAGCGAACGATCTTGAAGAGCTGCTGTTTGCGCTGATCGTGCTGGGTGACGATCGGGCGGTCACGCGCACCGTCATCGCCAGCCAGTGACAAGCCCAGCCCTGCTCCACAGAGATCGGTATTTCGCTACGCCGCAGAAGGGGCGGAACAAACAGCGGTTCGTAGCGGGCGAACCGGGGCTTGCCTGCCGGCTTAAGGCTTTGTTGAGCGATCCAGTTTTCGAGCAGCACGGTTTGCCCAGCCACCGTGGCTTCGGTGCTGAACTTGTAGAAACGCACAGCCGCGACGCTTTGTGCAGGGATCTCGCGCAGCGCCACCCGCGGATCTGCTGACTTGGGCAGGGTTTGTACGGTGTACTGGGACGGCATCTCAAAGTGCAGGCGGTGGCCAGATTCGCCGCTTGCTTACATGGTCACCGGTACCGTCATGGAAATTTTTCCGCTGTCTTTTCCATGCTGGCGCGCGCGGCCATGGCTACTTTTTCGCTGCCCCTTTGACCGACCTCAACAGGCTTGTATGCGCCTTGGCGAAAGAGGTACACCTTGATCATCTGGGAGCCTTCCTTGCCTGCTGTGGTCACGTCGCTTTGCACCACAAGCTCCGCAAGCACCATCGGCTGGTAGCTGCGCAGCTCAAACGCATCGGTTTTCGTGAGAACTTCAAACGCGGGCTTCTCCAGCTGAAACAGCTGTGCGTGCGCGGCCGAAGAAACCGCCGGCTACAACGACGTCAGAGCCATGGAGATGGCGCGACAGCGAAGAGCAGAAACTTGGTGGATTGAGGTCGTGGGGTTGCGTGCTTGTTTTCTGTTTTGCGTTTCAGCTGCGAAGTCGAGCCGGTAGCCTCGGATCGGGTGGCCTGCACACCACATCCTGCCTTGGCTACCCAAACAGATCGCAGTTCAACAGCCCATTGGATCAGCTGTATTTGAGCTCGGTCGCCTTGCCCCAGAACACCCGGTACATGAACACGGTGTAGCCGACAATCACTGGCAGGGTAATGGCCACGCCGTAGAAGATCACATTGAGCGATGCGGTGCTGATCGCGGCCTCCCACACTGTCATGCGGCCGATCACGATGTCGGGAAAGATGCTGTAAGCCAAACCGAAGAAGGCCAGTACAAAGATCAGCACTGTGTTGGCAAACACCAGCCAGCCATAGCCAGCCGCCACCAGCGATGGACGGGTCACCACCCAGCGCATCGCGAAAAAGGCCAGCGCGCTCATCAGCGGCACAGGGAACAATGCGAACACCTGCGGCACGCCGAACCACTTCTCCAACACGTCCGCCTTCACCAGCGGCGTTGCGACCGAAATGGCGAGCAGAGCGGCGGCCATTGGCCACATGACACGGCGCGCCCAGCAGACAGCGCGGGTTTGCAAATCCCCTTCGGTCTTCATCATCAGCCAGCCGGCACCCAGCAGCACGTAGGCCGCCGGTAACGTGAGCGCAATGCCCAGGCTGAATGCCCAGCCCAGCAGGCCGGTTGCAAAGCCTGTGATGTAGCTGCCCAGCATCCAGCCTTGAGAGGTGCTGGCCATGAGCGAGCCGATGAAGAAAGCACGGTTCCAGAACCGCTTGTAGCGCGGCGGCGCCTTGACGCGGAAGTCAAAAGCCACACCACGCAAGATCAGCCCGATCAGCATCACTGCCACCGGCAAATAAAGCGCTTGCAACACCATGCCGTGCGCAAACGGAAACGCAATCAGCAGCACGCCCACGCCCAGCACCAGCCAGGTCTCGTTGGCGTCCCAGAATGGGCCAATGCTGGCAATCATGGTGTCTTTTTCGCTGTCGCGAGCCAGTGGCAGCAGCAGACCCACGCCAAGGTCGTACCCGTCCAGAATCACATACGCGAGCAGCGACAGCCCCATCACAGCCAAGAAGAACAAGGGGAGGAATTCGGCCCAGGTCATCTCAGACCCCTGCCTTGCCAAGTACGGCGCCGCGCGATGCCTCAGGCGCATGCTCTTTGGGATGCTCGGCCATGTACTTGAGCACGCCGACATAGGTCACCAGCAACAGGCCATAGACGATCAGGTAAGCGGTGAGCGTGATCGCGATGTAGGGCGGTGGCACCGTGGTGGCGGCTTCGCTGGTGCGCATCAGGCCGTAGACCAGATAGGGTTGGCGGCCGATTTCGGTCACGTACCAGCCCGACAGCGTGGCCACCCAGCCGGAAAATGCCATGCCCGAGAGCACCCACAGGTGGGCGCGCGGCAAGTTGATCTGTGCCGCTTTGCGTTGTCTCCACAGCCGCCAGGCGGTGAAGCCCGCGACCAGCAGCATCAACGTACCCACGCCCACCATCACACGGAAAGCATAGAAAACGGGCGCGACCGGCGGGTGCGAGCCTTTGAATTCGTTGAGGCCTTTGATCTCGCCGTCCAGGTCGTGGGTCAGCACCAGGCTACCAAGTTTGGGAATCTTGATCGCGAAGTGGGTGGTGCGCTCGACCTCGTCGGGAATGCCGAACAAGGTGAGCGCCGCGCCGCGCTCGGTTTCCCAGATGCCTTCCATGGCGGCCACTTTGGCTGGCTGGTGCTCCAGCGTGTTCAAGCCGTGCGCATCACCAGCGAGGAACTGCATCGGCATCGCAGCAGCAGCGACGAAGATGGCCGCACGAAATGCCTTGTGGGTGCCCCGGGTGGCGCTGCCCTTGAGCAGCTGCCAGGCGCTCAAACCAGCGATCAGGAAAGAGGCGGTGAGTGTCGAAGCCAACAACACATGCGTCAGCCGGTACGGCAGTGACGGGTTGAAGACCACCGCCAGCCAGTCGGTGGGAATGAACTGACCGTTGACAATCTCATAGCCCGCTGGGGTGTGCATCCACGAGTTCAGACTCAGAATCCAGAATGCCGACATGGTGGTGCCAAAAGCCACCAACGAGGTGGCGATCAAATGCACCCGCTCGCTCACGCGTCCCCGGCCAAACAGCATGATTCCCAGGAAGCTCGCTTCGAGGAAAAACGCGGTCAGCACCTCATAGCCCAGTAGCGGGCCAGAAATGTTGCCGGTGCGCTCCATGAAGCCTGGCCAGTTGGTGCCGAACTGAAAGCTCATCACAATCCCCGAGACCACGCCGAGCGCAAAAGTGAGCGCGAACACCTTGGTCCAGAAGTAATAAGCCTCTTCCCAGGCTGCGTCTTGGGTGCGAGCGAAGCGCACGCGAAAGAAGACCAAAAACCAGCACAGTGCAATCGTGATGGTGGGAAACAAAATGTGAAAACTGATGTTCGCGGCAAATTGAATGCGCGAAAGAACGAGGGCGTCGAGTTCCATGGTGGGGTGCTCTGGAATAGAGAAATTAGGCGGCGTTGCGGCTGTCGTTGTTCGGGTTTTTGGGCAGGGCGCTGGAAGCGCGTGTGCCACGCCCTGTGAGTCTGTCCTTGAACTCCAGCACCTTGGTCACGGTGCTGCCCATGCCCATAAGTTGCAAAGCGGTCTCGGGCGAGAGCTTCTGCACGTCGTCGAACCAGCTCATCAGTTTGTCGATCAGGTCGTGCATCTCGCGCATGCGCTGCTGGGCGTGGCGCTCGGCATCGCCCTGCGGCGTTTCCAATAGAGCAGTGCGCAGCATGGACAACGTGGGCTCAATTTCGCGCCGGCGCCGTTCCTCGGCCAGCACGCGAAAAATTTCCCACACATCGTCTGGTGCCTCGAAGTACTCGCGCCGGTCACCCGGCTGGTGGCGCAGGCGCACCAAGCGCCACGCCTGCAGCTCTTTCAGGCCCATGCTCACGTTGGAGCGGGAAACCGCCAGCGTCTCGGCAATCTCGTCGGCGTTGAGCGCTTGCGTTGAGATGTAGAGCAGGGCGTAGATCTGCCCCACGGTGCGGTTGATGCCCCACTTGCTGCCCATCTCACCAAAATGAGCGATGAACTCGCGGTTCAAACTGGGGAGTTGGTCTTGTAACGTCATGAAAGTTATTCTAGCCAGAACCTTCTGAAGTTTCAGAGATAACTGAAAATATTAGACGCTCAGCAGTGCCTCGACCTCCCTACAATCGCGCACCATGAGCATCAAAAGCGACAAATGGATCCGGCGCATGGCCACGCAGCACGGCATGATCGAGCCTTTCGAGCCTGGCCAGGTGCGGCAAAATGCGGTGGGTGAGCGCATCGTGAGCTATGGCACCAGCAGTTACGGCTACGACATTCGGTGTGCGCCTGAGTTCAAGGTGTTCACCAACATCCACAGCACGGTGGTGGACCCGAAGAACTTCGACGAAAACAGCTTTGTTGACATCAACAAGCCCGTTTGCATCATCCCGCCCAACAGTTTTGCGCTGGCTCGAACCTTGGAATATTTCCGCATTCCGCGCAACGTGCTCACCATCTGCCTGGGCAAAAGCACCTACGCGCGCTGCGGCATCATCGTCAACGTGACGCCGTTTGAGCCCGAGTGGGAAGGTTATGTGACGCTTGAGTTCTCCAACACAACACCCCTGCCGGCCAAGATTTACGCCGGTGAAGGCTGCGCTCAGGTGCTGTTCTTCGAGAGCGACGATGACGACGTTTGCGAGGTCAGCTACAAGGACCGTGGCGGCAAATACCAAGGGCAGGTCGGTGTGACGTTGCCGAAAACCTAATGCCAGCAGCCAGATTGGCCGCATGCAAGGCCAACGACACCTTCGGCGTTTGCAAACGCTGAGGCCGCACAAGCTACTGCGCCAAGCCTTGCCACGGTTGGGTGAAAACGCCCAAAGTGCGACAATATAAGGTTAATGCCTATCACGCAGCGCGCAATTTCCTGGCAGCGCGCCCAACAATGACCCAATCTTTCGCCCAACTCTCCCTCTCCCCATCGATCGCCCGAGCCGTGACCGAAATGGGGTATGAAACCATGACGCCAATTCAGGCGCAGGCCATTCCAGTGGTTTTAGAAGGCCGCGATGTGATGGGCGCTGCCCAGACCGGCACCGGCAAGACAGCGGCCTTTTCGTTGCCTCTGCTGCAGCGCATGCTCAAGCACGAAACCGCCTCGACCTCACCCGCTCGGCACCCGGTGCGCGCCCTGGTGCTGCTGCCCACGCGCGAGCTGGCCGTTCAGGTTGCCGAGCAAGTCGCGCTCTACGCCAAGCACACACGGCTGCGCAGCATGGTGGTGTTTGGCGGCATGGACATGAAGCCGCAGACGGCAGAGCTGAAAAAAGGCGTTGAGGTGCTGGTAGCCACGCCGGGTCGCTTGCTGGACCACATCGAAGCCAAGAACTGTGTGCTGAACCAGGTCGAGTATGTGGTGCTTGACGAGGCCGACCGCATGCTGGACATCGGCTTCCTACCCGACCTGCAGCGCATCCTTTCCTACCTGCCCAAAAAGCGCATCACATTGCTGTTTTCGGCCACTTTCTCACCCGAGATCAAGCGCCTAGCCGGCAGCTACCTGCAAGACCCGGTGACGATCGAGGTGGCGCGCTCCAACGCCACCGCTTCCACTGTGGAACAGCACTTTTATCGCGTGGACGACGACGACAAGCGCGGCACACTCAGAAAAATTCTCAGCGACCGCGGCTTGAAACAGGCATTCGTTTTCGTCAACAGCAAGCTGGGATGCGCGCGTCTGGCACGCTCGCTGGAGCGCGAAGGTCTGAACACCACAGCGCTGCACGGCGACAAAAGCCAAGACGAACGTCTGAAGGCGCTGGAAGCCTTCAAGAGCGGCGCGGTCGATCTGCTGGTGTGCACCGATGTGGCAGCGCGCGGGCTGGACATCAAAGACGTGCCGGCTGTCTTCAACTTCGACATCCCGTTCAACGCCGAAGACTACGTGCATCGCATCGGCCGCACCGGGCGCGCTGGCGCTTCTGGTTTGGCGGTGTCGTTTGTGAGTGCGCGCGACACGCGACTGATCGGTGATCTGGAAAAGCTACTGGGTAAAAAAATCGAACTTGAGGCGCTGGAGCTCGAAGCCGACCGTCGCTCCGCTGGTCAATTCAACGATGGCCAGCGGGTGTGGCAGCAAGAAGAACGTCCGAGCCGCGAGCAGCGCAGCGAGCGTGATCGTCCGTTAGCCGCCCGTGCCCCGGCCCGCCCACCGCGCGTCAGCGTCGACCCACTTTTTGACAGGCCCTACGAGCCTGCGCCGGCAAGCGACGAGCTGCCAGCCTGGGAGAGCGCGCAGCGCCCGGCCGCGCGCAGTGCGTCGCCGAACATCAGGACACGCAAGAAAGTGCCAGCGCTGTTTAAGCGCATTGAGTTGCCAGCGGAGAACGCCTAGGCGCTGGCAAGTCCGCTCAGCTCGGTGCTTGCGCCTGCTGGCAGTCAACGCTGATGCGCTCCACTGCGCCTTGATCGTCGAGCAGCCGCGCTGCGGTCAGGCAGCCACCCCAGACGCAACCGGTGTCCAGCGCCAACACATCGGCACGCGGCGCTTGGCGCAAGGTTGACCAATGTCCAAACGCCACCGGCGTGCCAACGGTACGCCGCCCGGGTACATCGAACCAGGGCATAAAACCGGGCGGCGCTGCAGCAGCGGCATTTTTGGTGACGAACTCCATCTGGCCCTTGCTCGAACAAAAACGCAGCCGGGTCAGTGCGTTAACGATTGCCCGCAGGCGCTCGGCGCCTGCCAGATCTTCGTGCCAGTGATCGGGTCGGTCGCCATACATACCCTGCAAAAAGGCGATCCAGTCGGGCCCGCGCAGCACCGCTTCGACCTCGCCGGCCAGCGCCACCGTTTGCACTGCGTCCCAGCTGGGCAGCACGCCGGCGTGCACCATCAGCCAGCCATGGGCTTGCAGCGCCATCGGCCGCTGGCGCAGCCAGTCGAGCAACGCGCTGCGGTCGGTGGCGCGCAGGATGTCGTCCAGGGTGTCGCTGCGGTTCGGTTTGCGCACGCCATGGGCGATGGCCAAGAGATGCAGGTCGTGGTTGCCCAGCAGGCATCGCGCCGCGTCACCCAGCGCCATCAAGCGGCGCAGCACACCGAGCGAGTCGGGGCCGCGGTTGACCAGGTCACCGAGCAGGTAAAGCGTGTCGCGGCTGGGCGAAAAATCCAGCGTGTCGAGCAAGCGGCCCAGGGGCTCGTTGCAGCCTTGTAAATCGCCAATCAGGTAAAGTGCCATCCACAAATTATGGACATACTGATAATCGCCTTCCTGACGTTACTAAGCGGCGTCTTTTCGATGACTGAGATGGCGGTGGTTTCCAGTCGCCGCGTTCGGCTGGAAACACTGGCCCAAAGTGGAGATGGTGGGTCACGGGCGGTGCTTCAGCTGCTGGACAATCCCACCCAGTTCTTCTCCACCATCCAGATGGGCAACACCACGATTGCATTGCTCAACGGCATCGTGGGCGAGAGCGCTTTTGGCGGGGGCTTGAGTGGCACCTTCGAGCGCTTGGGCATGGCTTCCGGCCTGGCGGCTGCGCTTGGCACAGCGGTGGTGGTGATTGTCGTGACCTACATCACCATTGTGTTTGGTGAGCTGGTGTCCAAGCGGATCGGGCAGAGCGCACCCGAGTCCATTGCCCGTTTCATGGCCCGGCCCGTGCTCTTGCTGGCCACTTCGGCTCGGCCTTTTGTCTGGTTGCTGGAGGCGTCCACCAACCTTGTACTTCGCCTGTTGCGCATCCCTTTGAGCGCGAGAAAGGATGTGACCGAAGCCGAGTTGCAGGCCCATCTGGAGCAGGGCGTGGACGCCGGCCTGATCGAGGAGAACGAGCACCAGATGGTGCGCAATGTTTTCTTGCTTGACGACCGTCAGCTCACCTCCATCATGGTGCGGCACAGCGACATTGAGTGGCTCGATGCGCAGGACTCGCTGGACGAAGCCATTCAGAAAGCCTGGACCACCGGCCATTCTTGGTACCCGGTCTGTCGCCGTGGATTGGACGACGTGGTCGGCGTCATCCACTTGCCACACATGCTCTCTTTGCAGTCCCAAGGCGTGAGCGACGCCATCGGTCAGCATGTGAAGCCCGCTGTGTTTGTGCCCGAGACGCTGACCGGCATGGAGCTGCTGGAGCAGTTCCGCATCCGTCCCACCCGCATGGTGTTTGTGGTGGACGAATACGGCGTGGTGCAGGGCCTGCTCACGCCACTGGATCTGTTTGAGGCGATCACCGGTGAGCTCTCGCCCGAGGAGCCGGTGGACGCTTGGGCGATTCCTAAGGAAAACGGTTCCTGGCTGGTTGACGGCGCGATGCCGGTGGCCGAGCTCAAGTCGCGTTTTGCCATCGACGAGCTGCCGGAAGAAGACCGCGGCCGCTACAACACGGTGGCGGGCTTGATGCAGGCCGTGGCTGGCGATTTGCTCTCGTTGTCGCAGTCGGTTGAGTGCGCAGGCTGGCGCTTTGAGGTGCTGGCGCTGGAGGGCCGGCGCATTGATCAGGTGCTGATCTCGCCGTTGCCGCCTGGGGTGTAAACATGGGCCTGCGGGCCAGTCAATCCTGCACAGCGGTTTGCAAGGTTTTGATCTGTTGCCTGTCCGCAGAGGGCGTGGTCAGCAGTGCGAACAGGTTTTTCGGGTCGTCAAGCTGCGGGATCAGCTCAATGCGCTCGCCCAAGCCCAGCTCGGTTGCGGTGGCCAGCATGAAGCGCAGCGCAGAAAAATCTTCCAGCGCAAAGCCCACCGAATCGAACACGGTCACCTCGTCGGCCGAGCGCCGACCCGGTTGCTCGCCGCGCAGCACCTGCCAGAACTCGGTCACCTTGAAGTCGGCTGGCTTGTGCTGTATCTCGCCTTCAATGCGCGATTGCGGCTCGTATTCCACAAACACATTGGCTGTGTCCAGGATGTCGCCGTGCAGCTCGGTCTTGCCCGGGCAGTCGCCACCCACAGCATTCAGGTGCATGCCAGGCTCGATCATCTCGGGCGTGAGTATGGTGGCAAGCGTCTTGTCGGCGGTGATGGTGGTCACGATGTCGGCGCCGCGAACCGCCTCTGCCGTGCTGGCGCAGGCTGTCACGGTGAGATCGTGGCCCTGCAAGTTCGCCACCAGCTTGGCGGTGGCCTGTGGGTCGACGTCGAACAGGCGCACCTCGGTGATGCCCACCAGGTGCTGGAACGCCAGTGCCTGGAACTCGCTTTGAGCGCCATTGCCGATCAGCGCCATCACGCGGCTTTCCGGGCGGGCCAGCTTTTTCGCGGCCAGGGCCGACATGGCGGCCGTGCGCAGCGCGGTGGTCAGCGTCAGTTCGCTCAGCAGCATCGGGGCGCCGGTGTCCACATCGGCGTAGACACCGAAGGCCATCACGGTTGACATGCCGACGTGCGTGTTGCTGGGGTGACCGTTGACGTACTTGAACGCGTAGTGGTGGGTATCAGAGACGGGCATGAGTTCGATCACGCCGTGTTGAGAGTGGTTTGCCAGACGCGCTGTCTTGTCGAAATCGCCCCAGCGCTGAAAGTCGGCATCGATGTTGGCCGCAATGGCAGAAAGACAGTTCGCCAAGCCCTTGCGGCGCACCAGCTCGGCGGCCTCGGGCGCGCTCAGGTACAGGGTGCCGTGATCGATGAATTGGTTGAGGTCGTGGTGTTTCATGGTGTTGCTCGCTGGGCCTTCTGTGGTTTACCCCAGTGTGCAGACTCTTCGTGCCAATGAAAATGGGTAAAAATGTCTGGTCCGCGTCAACTATCCTGGCCTCCCGGCGACAACTATCCTGGCCGGTGGAGGTGGGGGGTGTTTGGGTAGTCAGTGTGGTTTTTCTGTCTTGTCTTGAATCTCCATTTCAATGGCTGTTT
>Ga0105052_10001613_pt1 | contig 29193 bp, 20 predicted proteins | sample FRY03_FD_78094 | JGI IMG/M metagenome (GOLD analysis project Ga0105052, IMG submission 78094) | Freshwater microbial communities from Lake Fryxell liftoff mats and glacier meltwater in Antarctica - FRY-03 | ecosystem: Environmental > Aquatic > Freshwater > Ice > Glacier meltwater ... | reverse complement strand
TCTCCCATCGCAGGGATCTCCTCACCGTTGAAGTCGTAGAACCACTCCAACTCTGGCGGGATCCCTGCACCCACCGGGGGACCCTCACCCCAAACCCACTCCCCACTTCAACGAGAAGAGCCCAACTACCTCCCCTTCTGTATTCCATATCCAGGAGGACAAATACGTGAACACCACCCGACGGAGCACAAGCTCCTCGCCCTGACAGCAGCTTCGGCTCTCGTCTTCGCCGCTTGCGGCAGTGACGACGCCGACACCAACTCTGGCGAGGCAACCACCGAAACTGACGCACCGGCTGAGGACGACGCGCCGGTCGAGACCGACGCTCCAGCAGAGGACGATGCACCCGCAGCGACCGACGCTCCCGCCGAAGACGACGCACCCGCAGCGAGCGGTGGCAACACCCTCATCTGGGCGCATGAGCAAGAGCCGCCGGATCTCCACCTGGACGACCCGGAAAACAACCTGTCGATCACATCGTGGATCCGTTCCGCGATGATCGAAGGTCTGTACGGCATCTCGGGTGCCACCGAGTACTACCCCGAACTCCTTGATGGTGCAGCAACCCTCGCCACCAACGCCGACGGCTCGGTCACGGGTTCGTACGAGCTCCGTGACGGCCTCGTCTGGAGCGACGGCGACGACCTCACCGCTGACAACGTCAAGTGGACCCTCGACGTGCTCCTCGCTTCTGACGGCGTAGACGAAGACGGCGATCCCGCCTACGTCTACCTCCTCGGCGACCGCACCGGTCTTGACACCATCACCGACATCACGGTAGGTAGCCCAACTGAGTTCTCGATCACCTGGTCGACCTTCTTTGCTGGCTACCAGGGCGTCGGTAACGAGATTTACCCGATGCACCAGTTCAACGCTGACCCGGTCGCTGCTGCAGCCGAGCTCAACGACGGCCTCCGCGAGTGGACGACACCGAGTGGCGACACCATTGCCTCCTCAGGTGCCATGGTGTTCAGCTCGTGGAACAAGGGTGTCCAGATGGACCTCGTCCGCAACGACTCGTACAACGGCTCGAACAGCCCCGACGCTCAGAACGACGGCATCGCCTTCGTTGATGGCGTGCAGATCAACTTCGTGACCGACACCGATGCGCAGATCAACGCACTGCAGGCCGGCGAAGCACAGATCGTCATGACCCAGCCGCAGCTCGCCTTCGAAGACCTCGCCTCGAGCGACAGCTTCACGGTGGCATCGTCGGCCGGCCCGGTCTTCGAGCATTGGGGCCTCAACCTCAACAACGTGCACCTTGCCAAGCCTGCCGTTCGTGAAGCACTCGCCTTTGCGATGGACAAGACGGAAGTCATGGCCGGCCTCTACACCCCGCTGTTTGGCGATTCCCTCCCCGCTGAGGGCCTCGGCAACACGATGTGGCTGTCCAACCAGAGCACATACGAGAACCACGCTGGAGATGCCGGATACGGTGCAGGCGACGTCGATTCGGCAGTCGCAGCCCTCGAAGGCGCTGGCTACGTTATGAACGGCGACGGCATCTTCGAGCATCCCGAAGACGGCGTTCTGACACTCCGTGTCGGCACAACCGGCGGCAACCGTCTGCGTGAGATCCAGCAGGAACTCATCCAGGCCCAGATGGCCGATGCCGGCATCGACATCGTCATCGACAACGTTGAGGGCGGCGCGTACTTCGGTGAGATTCCATTCTCCGAAGACGCAATCGCTTGCGCCGTCAGTGGCGGAGCCGAAGGCAACTGCGGCATCTGGGACATCACCCAGTTCGCATGGGTCGGCGGACCGTGGCCCGGTGGCCAGATTGCTTCGTACCGCGCCGGTGGCGAGAACAACCCGTACGGGTTCGCCAACGACGAGTTCGAAGCGAAGGCTGACGAGTGCGACGCAACTGTCGACGACACAGACCGCGCCGCTTGCTACAACGTGATCGACCGTTACGTGACGACGCTCGAACTCGATGCAGAAAACGGCCTGTTCATGCTGCCGCTGACGCAGAAGCCGTCGTTCTACGGCTTCACGTCGGATCTCAGCCAGGCTGGCGTCGCTCCTGATGCCCAGGGCGCAGGCCCGCTAGCCAACGTTGTGGACTTCAAGTTCGCTGACTGATCAGTTGAATACCTGAAAACCTGAATACGCATTGTTCCGGGGTCTCGCTTCGGCGAGACCCCGGTTTGCGTCCCGAAACAGTTCTGAGTGACACGCGTTGTGTTGTACGGTCCGATCACTTTCCTATTCGCGCTCTCACCTCAGACAGGTCGGTCGTCACCTTGTTTGCCTATGTCACACGGCGTGTTCTCATCGCCATCCCGCTACTCGTTCTTGCGATGTATCTGGTTCACGTCATGGTTTCCGCCACCGTTGATCCGCTCTCCGAGTTCTACATCTGCCTCCCGCGTTGTCAGGAAGGGTTCGACCGAATCGAGCAGCAGTACAACCTCGACACGAACCTTTTCGTCCGCCCGTTCACCTACTTCGCTGACCTGCTGAGCGGCGACTTCGGTGATTCCAGTTCGATCGGCGAGCCCGTCATCGATGTGATGAGGACGCGTGGTTGGAACACCGCCATGGTCGCCATCCCTGCATTTCTCCTTGGCGCTGTTCTGTCGCTGCTGCTGTCGGTCTACTCGGCGCGCCGCCAGTACTCGGTCGGCGACTACGCCTTCACCGGCTTGAGCTTCATCGGCTTCGCGATGCCGTCCTTCGTGCTCGCTTTGATCTTGCAGGTCGTCTTCGCCGTGAAGTTCGAGCAGTGGACCGGATTCAAGCCGTTTAATACCGGCCGAAAAACCGGTGAAAACTTCTTCCAGCTGCTGCGAGATGTGACGTTGCCCGCAACGTCGCTCGCCATCTTGGGGATCGCTGCCGACAGCCGCTTCGGCCGATCGTCGATGCTTGAAACCCTCAATCAGGACTACATCCGCACCGCTCGAGCCAAGGGGCTCAGCGAACGGACGGTGGTGTGGAAGCACGCCTTGCGCAACGGATTGATTCCGCTCGTCACGTTGTGGGCGCTCGGCTTCTCGGGGCTGCTCAGCGGTTCGGTCGTCACCGAGTCGATCTTCTCCTGGCCTGGTATTGGCCAGGCCTTCCTCCGGGCGCTCGGCGATGCCGATCTCGATCTCCTGATGGCGATCGTGATGTTCACCGGGATCATCACCGTGGCGTTCAACTTGCTTGCTGATGTCCTGTACGGCATCCTCGACCCACGAATCCGACTCGGCTGAGGAACTGACATGGCTGATACTGACATTCGTCCGAACTCCGACTCGGAACCGACATCGACGCCACACAAGGTTGCTGTTGCCGACGCCGAAGGCCTGTCGGAAAGGCCGAAGACGTTCGGGCAGTTGGCCCGGGAACGTTTCTTCGGGCACAAGCTCGCACTCATCGGTGGGATCGGCCTCTTGCTCCTCGTGGTGCTGTTCCTCGTCGGACCGCTGTTCAGTGAGTGGGAATTCGACCAGCGCAACGTCCGTGACCGCAAGCAGGGTCCGTCGGCCGAGCACTGGTTCGGCACCGACGAAATTGGCCGCGATCTCTTCGTGCGTACAGCCCGAGGCGGCTGGTATTCGATGCAGATCGGTGTCATCGCCGCCTTTGTCGCGACCACCGTCGGAACAGTTCTGGGCGCGCTTGCCGGCTACTTCGGCAAGTTGTGGGACATCGTCGTGACCAACCTGGTCAACCTGATCCTCACCGTCCCTGCGATCATTGTGTTGTCGGTCTTCGCCAACAAGTACGGCGCCGGAAAGTGGGGCCTCGCCCTGGTGCTCGCCGGGCTGCTGTGGACCCGTATCGCACGAGTCGTGCGCGGCGTGATCCTTTCCATCAAGGAGCAGGAATACATCATGGCGGCCAAGGCTGCTGGGGCGTCGCACTCGCGCATCTTGTTTCGGCACCTGCTGCCCAACGTGATGGGTGCCATCGCCGTCGAGATCACGCTGTTGGTCGGTTCGGTCATCGTGCTCGAATCGACGCTGTCGTTCCTCGGCCTTGGCGTCAAGCCCCCGAACGCCTCACTCGGAACGCTGGTGCGTGACGCGAAGGGTGACATCGACAGTGACCCGCTCCGAGTCTTGACGCCTGGCATCTTCATCGTGTTGATCGTGTTGTGTGTCAACTTCCTCGGTGACGGTCTACGCGACGCGCTCGACCCCCGAGCCACCGGTGCGGACAGCAAGGAAACCCAGCAGGCGAAGAAGGCGGCCAAGAAGGCCCGGAAGCAGATGGGCAAGGGTGACATGACTGTCGGCCAGTTGCAGGATGCCAACCTCTCACAAAACGAGCGGAGCGAGTCATGACACAACCACTCCTTACTGTCGAAAACCTGAACGTCGGCTTTGCCACGAAGTCGGGCGTCGTTCAGGCAGCAACGGACATCAATTTTGAGATCTTTCCAGGTGAGGTGCTTGCCGTTGTCGGCGAGTCGGGTTCGGGTAAGTCCGTCACGGCGCTTGCACTGATGCGGTTGCACCCGGACAACACGATTGTCACCGGCAACGTCAACTTTGACGGCCACGACCTGCTCAACATGAGTGACCGCGACATGCGTGCGATCCGTGGCAGCGACGTCGCCATGATCTTCCAGGACCCGATGACCGCAATGAACCCAGTGTTCTCGGTTGGCAATCAGATCGTCGAGACCATCCGTGTCCACGACAGCTCGGTTTCTAAGCAAGAGGCGTGGACGAAAGCCATCGACCTGTTGAAACTGGTTGGCGTGCCCGAGCCGAAGCAGCGTGCGTCGCAGTACCCGCACGAATACTCGGGCGGTATGCGCCAGCGAGCGATGATCGCCATGGCGATCGCGAACGACCCCAAGCTGCTGATTGCTGACGAGCCCACCACGGCGCTCGATGTCACCGTTCAGGCTCAGGTCATGGAAGTGCTCCACGAGGTGCAGGCCGAAACGGGTTCGGCAATGATGCTGATCACCCACGACCTCGGCCTCGTCGCCGGGTCGGCTGACCGTGTGCAGGTCATGTATGCCAGCCGCCTGATGGAGACCGGGTCGATTGATCAGATTTTCTACGAGTCCCAGAACCCGTACACGCGGGCACTGCTCGAGTCGATCCCTGACATCGACGGCTTAAAGGAAGAGCTGAGCCCGATTCCGGGCAATCCGCCGAGCCTGCTCAACCCGTTGGCGGGCTGCGCGTTCCGCCCCCGTTGCAAGTTTGCCAAGGATGTGTGCGCAATTGAGGTGCCGCCACGGATCCCCGTAGGCGTGAACCATACGAGTCGCTGTGTGCTTGTCCACGAACTTCCTGCGCCCGCCGGCGCCTCAGCTGGAGATGCATCATGAGCGCGACCGACCAGACAGTTGAGAGCGGTGCGCTCGACGGCGTCGGTGCCCGTGAGCCGATCCTGAAGATCCGTGACCTCGTCAAAGAGTTCCCGATCCGAGCTGGCGTGTTTCGGCGCCAGGTTGGCGCTGTTCAGGCGGTATCTGGCGTCAGCCTCGACTTGTTCCAGCACGAAACCCTCGGTGTCGTCGGCGAGTCGGGGTGTGGCAAAAGCACGCTCGGCCGCTCACTGCTCCGCCTAGTCGAGCCCACATCGGGCACGGTCATGTTCGGCACCGAAGACGTCACGCTGGCGTCGAAGGGCCGTCTGCGTGAGTTGCGCCGTGACCTGCAGATGGTCTTCCAGGACCCGTATGCGTCGCTCAACCCTCGCTTGCCGATCCGGGACATCGTCGGTGAGCCGATGGTCATCCACGGGGTCCCCAAGAAAGAGGCGCGCCAGCGTGTCGGCGACCTGCTCGAGCGTGTCGGCCTGCTGGCCGAGCACGGCAACCGGTACCCGCACGAGTTCTCCGGCGGTCAGCGCCAGCGCATCGGCATCGCTCGCTCGCTTGCTCTTCGTCCAAAGGTGATCGTGCTCGACGAGCCTGTGTCGGCACTCGACGTGTCGATCCAGGCGCAGGTGCTCAACCTGCTTGACGAGATCCAGGACGAGTACGACCTGTCGTTCATCTTCATTGCGCACGACCTCTCGGTGGTCCGCCATACGAGCGACCGTGTTGCAGTGATGTACCTCGGCCGTATTGCCGAGGTGGCCGACAAGAACTCGCTCTACGAGAACCCGGCCCATCCGTACACGCAGTCGCTGCTGTCGGCCGTGCCGGTGGCTGACCCGAGGCGTGAGCGGTCACGTAGCCGCATCATCTTGCAGGGTGACGTGCCGAGTCCGGCTCACCCGCCGTCGGGTTGCCGTTTCCACCCGCGTTGCCCGGTGGCACAAGACAAGTGCAAAACAGACACGCCTGAGCTCGTTGAGTTCGCCCCTGGCCATCAGGTGTCGTGTCACTTCCCGCTTGAGGTGGGTGAGACCCTGCTGGTACGTGTGAAGGAACTGGGCCGCGAGGCGCAGGTTTCGACCAAGAACTGAGCGGTGCTGCATGGCGGATCAGGCCGACGGCCCGAGTGGCTCGGTGACTCTCCATTCGTCGTGGAAGAGCCTCGTCTTGAGTTTCCTCGGCGCACTCGCCGTTTTTGGCGTTGGTCTGGCATCGACGATCAACACCGAGGGCGCGGTGATCCCGATCATCATCCTGGTACTGGGCGTGGTGTTTCTGACTTCAGTGTTGTTCGACTCTCCGGTCGCGTCGACGTTCACGACCGACGGTGTGCAGCGTCGGCCGCTACTGCGACGGCATTTCATCGCCTGGGATCGCGTTGGCCAACTCACCCGTACCCGTCCCTCGATCGCAGGTGCTCTGAAGGGTCTCACGCCCGGCGGGATGGCGGTGAAGGTGGGTCGCCGGCGGTACCTGCTCGTCGATCAGTGTGAGGCATTAAGGGAGTTCCAGGAGCTTGTTGAGTTGCTTGAAAATCGGTATGTCACGTTGGGGATCGACGAAATGGTGCAGCCGCCGGAGGCGATCGATCCGACGTGGACGTATCGCCGGAAACGTTGGCTGCCAGATGGGTGATTCATGCACCCGCAAAGGCCCGACGGGCCGCTAGAGTCTCGCCCCGTGCGTGACGTCATGCTATATCTCACTCTTGTTCTGAACGTGACTTCCATGTTCGGCCTGATTGCTGGCATCTTGATGCATAGTGGCCGGGGCGGTGGCCTTTCCGACATGTTCGGTGGAGGTGGCGGTGCCGCTCTTGGGTCGACGGCTGCTGAGCGCAACCTGAACCGCATCACGTTCGTCCTCTCGCTCATCTGGATCTTCAGCCTCGTTGGGGTGAGTTTCCTGCTCGAGCGGGTGTAGCGAGCTTTGGCCTGCGCTAACATTGCAGGCCAACACCACGTCGAAGTGGCGGAATTGGCAGACGCGCTAGCTTGAGGTGCTAGTGCCCTATTAATGGGCGTGTGGGTTCAAGTCCCATCTTCGACACCAAAGAAATACTTGTTGACCAGGGCTCCGGCCCTGGTCAACGGCTTTTTCGGGACAGGTGGGATCGGACCGAATCGCCGAAATCGGCCGCTTGTCCGCGATTTGTCAGCACGGCAAATCGTGCCCGCCTGAGGTTCGGGTCATCGAGTGGCTCCGGATGACGCTGCAGCGTCGAAACTGGCCGAGCCGAGGGCGTTCCCGAAGCTCTACGATGATCGGTGTATTGAGAGGCGGAACTGATGGCGAAAATCGAAGATGAGATCCTGCAGGGATTCCTGCGACGTCTGTCTGAAAGCGACAAGGTTCCCGCCGAAACCATGAAGGGTCTCACTGGCATGGTGAACGAGCCGGATCGTTTGCGAATCGGCACCGTTATGGCGCTAATTGAGCACACCACGGGCGAGGCGCTCGCGTGATCCAGGTCGAGGACATCCGGATCGTTGAGTTTCGAGGCATCCGAGATCTCAAGATCTCGTTTGGGTGTGACTCGTACTCGATCTGGGGCCCGAATGGATCTGGAAAGAGTGGCGTCGTAGATGCCCTTGATTTCGCCCTCACGGGTGACGTCTCACGGCTGACGGGTGCGGGATCCGGCGGAGTCACGCTTGCCAAGCACGGGCCTCACGTGAGCCGGCGGGATGATCCTGGATCGGCTTTCGTCGCGGTGACGGTTCGGGACACATCAACCGGCGACGTGGCGACGATGACGCGGTGCGTGAAGACGCCTGGGGCCTACACCCTTGATCCGGATCTGCCATCCCTACGCGCATCTCTTTCTCACGTTGAGCAGCATCCTGAACTCGTCCTCTCTCGTCGGGAGATCATTAAGTTCATTGTCGCGGAATCAGCCAAGCGGGCGACTGAAATCCAGTCGTTGCTGAAGCTCGAACGGCTCGGTGAGATTCGATCAACGTTTCGATCTGCCAAGTCGAAGACCGCTGCCGCCTTGAAGGCCTCGGGTACCGCCGAGAAGTCAGCCCAGCAGGCGCTTGAGCGTCACTTTGATTTGCCTGCGCTAGCAGTGAGCGATGTCCTGGCCGTCGCCAACGCGAAACGTCTGGTGCTGGGGCTGGAGCCTCTCACCGACATTGACGATCCGACCGATTTCACAATCGGGCTCGCCGAACCAGCCAGCCGCGCTTCTCTCGACAAGGCGTCGGCTGGACGCGATGTAGCGGCTGTCCTTGTAGTGGCGGAGGCTGGCTCGCTTGAGTCACTTGAAGAGCTGCAAGCGCATGTTGGCACCCTCGAGGAAGACCCACAGCTGCTTGAATCGCTGAAGACCCGAAATCTCGTCGAGTCGGGGCTACCGCTCGTGGTGGACGAGCGCTGCCCGCTGTGTGACAAAGCGTGGAACGACCTGGGCGAGTTGACGGCGCACCTTGAGGCCAAGAGAGACCGATCAGCCGACGCTGCCCGACTTCAAACCGACATCAATCGTTCGGCAGCGGGCGTTGCGCGTGAGCTCAGATCTGTCGAGAAGCTCGTCACACCTCTCATCCGGGTCGCCAGGCAACTCGATCTCGCCGAGACGGTGAGCGAGTTTGAGGAGTGGTCCCAGCGCCTGGTGACGCGTGCAGGAGCGCTGTCCACGCTTGACCAGATCCGTGAAACGTGTCCGGCACTCGTCACGGACCCCCTGTGTCTTCCCGATGCTTCAGCGAGCCTGCTTGATGGCTTGACAGCAGCAATCGACGCTGTCCCGGACCCCAGCGCAACTGATGCGGCGCGGACATTCCTCACCATTGCTCAAGAGCGGTATGCGAGTTTGCGGGCAACGCGGTCGCAGCAAGCCAAGGCGCAAGCTGCTGACGATGCCGCGGCAGCGATCTACGACTCGTATTGCGGTGCGCTCGACGAAGGACTCGCTGAACTGTATGCGACGGTTCAGGACAGGTTGAGCGAGTTCTATCGCTTCATCAATTCTGACGATGAAGGTGATTTTAAGGCGTCGTTGGACCCCGTTGCGCAGAGGCTCGACCTGCTGGTGGACTTCCACGGCGAGGGGCTTTTCCCGCCCGTGGCCTACCACAGCGAGGGTCACCAAGACGGTATGGGGGTATGTCTCTATCTGGCTCTCATGGAACAGCTGCTCGGTGACGAGTTTCGATTTGCCGTTCTGGACGACGTCGTGATGTCGGTTGACGTGAACCACCGCAGGCAATTCTGTGCTCTCCTCACGACCTACTTCCCCGACGTTCAGTTCATCATCACTACCCACGACGAGGTCTGGGCGCGGCAGATGCAGCAGTCAGGCCTGGTCTCGAAGCCTCACCAGTCGCGGTTCTTGAGCTGGAGTGTCGAGACCGGGCCGGTAGTCATGGAGGGGTCTGACTTCTGGGATCGAATCGATGAAGACCTGGATGGAGATGACGTCAGCTCGGCGGCTGCCAGACTGCGCCGAAACGTCGAGGCGAGGCTTGCTGAGATTGCGGAACAACTGGGTGGCATGGTGCCCTACCGATCGAGTGGGAGCTGGGATCTCGGTGAGTACATGAACGCGGTGAAGGGTCGCTATTCGAAGTTGCTGGGTCGGGCCGCCAGTGCCGCGAACTGATGGAATGACGATGCGGCACGAGCGAAGGTAGAAGAGGCCAAGCACAATTGGGAGTCGGCCTCGCTCGGCCAGACGAGCGAGCAATGGGCGGTTAACCCCGCCGTGCACTACAACGAATGGGCCAATTTCACCAAGGCCGACTTCCAGCCAGTGGTCGAAGCCTGCAGCGACTTCTTGGCGATCTTCGAGTGCTCGACATGCAACACGCAGGTACGGCTGTCGAAGGTGGACGGACGAGACGATGCGCTTCGATGCGGCTGCGGTTCGGTCCAACTGAACCTGCTCGGCCGCTAGGTCCTGGGTCGATTCGGACGGGTACGGCTCAAGTCGCGGGAACCGAGTGAATCAGCTGAGCGACGCGCTCAGCGGCGTCGCTTTGCATGGGCGGGGTGACGTGGGTGTAGATCTCGCGGGTGATGGTGGTGCTGCTGTGGTTCAATCGTTCGCTCACAATCTTGATGTCAATGCCGGCCGTCAGCGCCAGTGTCGCCCAGGTGTGGCGGAGACCGTGGAGCGTGATCGGCGGGAGATGGTCGTCGGGATGGTCGCGGTCGAAGTACTCCCGGTTGCGCTCGAACTCACGTGAGAATCGCTCGGGGTGGTACGGCTGGCCGTCCCACTTGCAGAACACGAAGCCTTCGTCGAAGTATCCGGGTCCGAGCCGCAACTTCTCCTCGGCTTGTTCTGAACGGAGTCGGCGCAGCATCGCGACCGTGCCTCCGTCGAGTCGGATGAGGTGGCCAAGCTTCGTCTTGGGAACGTCTTTCACGATCACCTCGTGATCGACCACTGTCACCTGTCGAGAGATCACGGCGGTGCCGGCGTCGAGGTCGACATCGGACCACTTGAGCCCGAGGCCTTCGCCGCGCCGGCAACCTGACGTGGCGAGGAAGATCCACGGCGGCAGGTATCGACTGTCGGCGGCGTGATCAAAGAACGCTCGGAGTTGGTGAGCAGTCCACACCTTCGGGCGGGTCGACTTCGCCGAAGCTGCTGACGGGGGCGTGGCGGCATCGGCGACGTTCCGCACGGTGCGGTTCCATCTGAGCGCGTCTTTCAGCGCCGCGCGCAGGATCGTGTGAACGTAGCGAACCGTCCTCGGCGAGAGGCCTGACACCGAATCAGGGTCGACAACGGCTGGTGGCCCTCGACGGATGAGCGCTGCGACTGAGTGCTTGTTGAGCTTGCCCTCGGACTCGGACTCGGACTCGGCTCGAAGCGATTCAGCAGTCTGCTCGTACGTGAGCCCGTCGGCTCGCAGCGCCACGGCCCGCTTGTACACCTCGGGGGAGCGGCGGCGCTTCGTGTTCGGTGGTCGTCGGCCGGCGTCGAGGAGGTGGCGGTACAGCTTGTTGAGGTCGACGGGGGAGAGTTGCTGGAGCGGGATGTTGCCGATGAACGGGATCACCTGCAGCCGGATCTTCTGCTCGTACGAATGCCAGGTGCTCGACTCAAGCGCGGGCGGAAGACGGGAGGGCAACCACTCGTCGACGAGGAACTCACGGACGCTGACCTTCTCAGCCTTGACGTAGGTGCCGGTCGCCTTCGCGTTCATCGCCGCGATGCGGGCATCCTCGGCTTGCTTCTGCGTCTTGAAGCCGCCCTTGCTGTGCTGGCGACGCTTGCCATCGGCATCGGCCACGTAGAGGTAGTACGTGTAGGTCGAGCCGCGCCTCTTGACGTTCGGCTTGCTGTTGCCCCGCTTGGTCGGCTTCGTTTGGTCAGCCATCATCGGCCTCCTCGTCAAGCGCCTGACGCACTGCTTTCGCCTTCGCTGAGTTCTTCCAGCTTCGAACCTGGCTCGTCAGTTCGACGAGCGCGCCTTCCCATTCGTCGAATCGGCCGAGCTGTTTCATCACCACCGCATTGAGCGCATCCTCGGCCTGCCACGTCAACCGATCCTGCGCCTTTGTCAGATCCTGCATCGAGATCTCACCGAGGTACTCGTTGAGCCGCTCCGACATCACGTCGCGCTCGCCGGGTGTTCCGAAGATCGCATCGAGTAACTCTGCAAGCGAGAGTCCGTAGTCGTCGTTCTCGGCGGTGGCGAAGCGGGTCGGAGTCTCCGACTCGCTCGGCCGTGGGGGCATGAAGAAGAACCCGATCGGCACATCGAAGCATCGAGAGAATGCAACGATCTCGTCGGCGGTGAACTGCCGAATGCGTCGACCGTCGATCGACCTCTCGGCGGAGGAGAACGTCGCCTTCGACCAACGGGCCCCGACGAACGGCTCCAGCTTGACGGCGGCCTCCTCCTGCGTCCACCCGCGGAGCTGGCGGGCCACCGTGAGGTTGAACGCGATGATCTGGTTCGGCGTGATCTTCACCGGGTCTTCGATCTCAGCGGGCTTCTTGCGGGCCATCGGAACCTCCTGCGGTTTCGTTCAACTCTAGACCAGTATGCATCACTGTTGACTTCAGAACAACACTTCTGTAGTTTGTTCAATCCCAGATTGGTCAACACGACAACAGACTCAACGAAAAGGTGGAGCAATGCAACACCCGACATTCGATGAACTGCCGGACATCCTGACGATCCGCGAAGTCGCCGCCTTCATGCGGATCAGCCCGGCCGTCGCCTACGAGATGGCCCGCCGCTACAAAGCGACTCGCGGTCGAGAGGGGCTGCCGATCTTCATGGCCGGCGCCCGCATGATGCGGGTCTCGAAGATCGAACTGAAGAAGTTCCTCGCCGGAGAACTCGGCCGTGGCACCCAAGCCGCCAGCTGACCAGCCGAGCCTGACGCTCGGAGCATCAGCGCCTTGGGTGCGGCGCAACGTCGGCCCCGTCGCGTGGGCCGTCCTCGAAGCGCTCGCCGAGCATGCCGTAGTCGACGGCACGACGACCATGTCCTACCGATCCGTACGCGACCTCGCCTCCGACCTCCACCTCGCGAACGACACCGTCGCCCGAGCCCTCCGCCGTCTCGCTGATCACGGACTGGCCGAGCACTGCTCCGACCGATCGACCACCGGACGATTCGCTACCGGCCACTACCTCCTCACCCTGCCACCCGACGTCCTCACCCCAACCACGACCACCACACCAACACCACCGGCCAAACGACCGACATCACCACCAACAACGACCACCACACCACGAGACCAAACCACCGAACACCAACAACTCGAACTCATCCACCAACCCATGAACGAACCCCAACCATGACCACCACCCGAACGACAACAACAACACCCAATCCAACTTCACGAATTTGCACCATGGTGCGGTGCGAGGCGCGCCGAGCGTCGCAGCGGGGCGTCCCGCCGTGCTGAGCGTGTGGAAGCTGGCGCCTGGCCAGGAGCTGTACTACCTCGAAGCCGTCGCCAAGGGCGTCGAGGACTACTACGTCGGCGGCGAAGCCCCCGGACGCTGGATTGCCAGCAGCAACCAACTTCTCGGCCTCGACGGCATCGTCGAACCCGACGCACTCCACCATGTCCTCGCCGGCCATGACCCGTCGACCGGGACACAGCTCGGCCAGCCCCACAAGGTGCCCGGCTACGACCTCACGTTCCGAGCGCCGAAGTCCGTGTCCGTGTTGTTCGGACTCGGAGATCCGGACACGGCCCGAGCCGTCCGTGACGCACACGACGAAGCCGTCCGCTCGGCGCTCGACTTCACCGAACGACACGCCGTCTGGTCACGCCGAGGACACGCCGGCAAGAACCAGATTCGATGCGAAGGACTGATCGCCGCTGCGTTCCGACATCGCACCAGTCGCAACGGCGACCCGCATCTCCACTCCCACGTGCTCGTGCCGAACATGGTTCGCGGCGTCGACGGTAAGTGGGCGACGATCGACGGCCGCTGGGTCTACACGAGCGCCAAGACGATCGGCTACCTCTACGAAGCCCAACTCCGCCACAACCTCACTGTCTCCCTCGGCGTCGAGTGGGGGCCGATGAAGAATGGCATCGGCGACATCGTCGGCATCCCCGAGAACGTGTTGAAGGCGTTCTCGACACGGCGAGCCGAGATCGAGCAGAGCATGGAGATGCGCGGCCAGCACTCGCCACGGGCAGCGATGATCGCCGCACTCGACACCCGCCGCACCAAAACCCACGATGTCGACCCCGTCAGCCTGCGCGAGGTGTGGGAAGCCACGGCCGCCGACCTCGGTTTCGGTCCAGCCGATCTGTCGACGGTGCTCGGTCGGGCAGTGGCCGCGCCGGTCGGCGAAGCGACAAAGAGGTCGATCGAGGACCATCTGCTCAGCCCCGGCGGGCTCACGGAACACGTCTCGACGTTCAGTCGCAACGACGTGCTGCGAGCTTGGTGCGACTCGCTTCCGGGCGGTGGGCCGATCGGAGACATCGAAGCGCTGGCCGACGGCCTCGAGGATCGGCTCGAAGCCGTCCCGCTCGATGGCATCGCCACCCGGGGTCCGGTGATCCGAGCCGCCAACGGCCGAGTGCTGTCGTCGTTGCCAGTCGGTCGACGGTGGTCGACGTTCGATCTCCTCAACACCGAACGGGAAGCGCTCGATCTCGCCCGCCGTCTCCTCGACGGCACCGCCGCCGTGTGCGAGGAAGAGGATCTACTCGCCGCGCTGCGAGGAGCGCCGACACTGTCTGAGGAACAACGATCGGCAGTGATCCGCATGACAATGTCTGGTAACGGCGTCGACATCCTTACGGCACCCGCCGGTGCCGGCAAGACCTTCGCCCTCGCTGCAGCACGCGAAGCGTGGGAGCGATCCGGCTACCGGGTCAGCGGCGCAGCCCATACCGGAGTAGCTGCCGACGAGATCACCAACGCCGCCGACATCCCATCGACCACAATCGCCCGACTCCGCATCGCCATCGACAACAGCGAACCCGGAGGACTCGACAACCGCTCCGTGTTCATCATCGACGAAGCCGGCACCGCCGGAACCCGCGACCTCGCCGCCATCCTCGACGCGGTCGACCGCACCGGCGCAAAGGTCGTGCTCGTCGGCGACCCAAAGCACCTCCCCGAGATCACGGCCGGCGGTCTTTTCGCCGGGCTGATCGCTCGACAGCCGACGATCGAACTCCAGGACAATCGACGCCAGCACGAGGAATGGGAGCGCGAAGCCCTCAAGCAACTCCGCGACGGCGACACGTCGCTCGCTCTCGACGCGTACCGCAAGCACGGTCGTATCACCATCGGCGACACGGCCGCCGACACCAAAGCCCTCCTCGTGGCCGACTGGTGGGCCGCCCGCACCCAGGGCGACGATGCGATCATGCTCGCCGGCCGACGATCCGAAGTCGCCGAACTGAATGTCCACGGCCGACTCCGAGCCGAGTTGGCCGGACAACTCAGAGGTGACCCGCTCGACATCGGCAGTCACCAGTTCCAGATCGGCGACGCCGTGATGACGTTGAAGAACGACAAGCGCCTCGGCGTGCGCAACGGCAACAGGGGAGTGGTTGTCGCCGTCGGCAGCGAAGCCCGCTCGATGCGCGTGCGGATGCAACGCGGCGACGTCGACCTGCCGGCCCGCTACCTCGATGCCGGACACGTTGGCCATGCGTACGCGATGACGGTGAACAAGGCGCACGGCCTCACGTGCGATCGCACGATGACCCTCGGCAACGACCAGGTGTACCGAGAACTCGCGTATGAAGCGCTCAGCCGAGGCCGACTCTCGAACCACGTGTACATGCCGAAGTCATGCACGCTCGACATCGAAGAAGACGGCCCACACGCACGCACCGCCAGTCTGGCTGAGGCGACTGAGTCACTCGACCGCGGAATCCGTCGTCGCCGTAACAAGCACCTCGCCCTCGATGAGCTTGCCACCGTGCCGATCGAGGCGTGGCCGACCCCCGACCTGCACGCCGAGAAGCGACGAGTCGAGCAGATCCTCGGAGCCGCTGGCCCGAACCGACAGCGCGATCTCGACTCACTTGTGGCGCGGCGGACGACGGCGGTCGATGACTTGGCCGAAGCCAACGTGGAAGTCGAATCGCTCACAGGTCGCAAGCGCCCGCTTCGAGAGCGACGCAAGCCCGACACCGAACTCATCCGAGAAACCAGCCGAGCGGACAATCTGCAAGATCGCTTCGATCGTCTCGACTCTGAGATCGCAAGCCTGGAGACGAGCCAGCACCGCCGCCGAAGTCACCTCGCTGCGCACGAAGCCGACGCGCATCAGCTCAAGGCGATCGAAGCCGTCGTCGACGGACGAATCCAGAAGGCGATCGCCCGCAGCGTCACCGACCCGCCGTCGTACATCACGAAGTCAGTCGGCCGCCGCCCGGGCCGATGCGAGCCCGACCGCGAGTGGGTGCGAACCGTCGCCGTCGTCGAGCAGTACCGAGTCGAACACGACATCACCGACAAGCGCACCCTCCTCGGCCCGTACCCCGAGAACAACCCCTTCGACCAGATGGATTGGGAGATGATCCACAACAGCGTTACCGAGACCCGCCAAGAACTCGGAATCGAACGGCCGTCACCACCACATGGGCTCGGCATCGAGTGGCCCTCGATCAGCCTGTGACGGTACATCGATGATTCCAACGCACGTCGCGAACGAGCGACCTCACGACTCCCGTCCCGGCGACTCGACCCACAAGGGCGTCACGGCGAGTTCGTACTGGATCGCACATCAAAGCAGTCATCAATCCCGGGGCGCTTCAGACACCCTCGTGAACTCGATGGTGGATCATCGCGCGCAACGCGCGAACCCCTTGGAACTCTTTATCTAGAGGACCTCGCGAGATCTGTGACCTGGACCACGAGCCGATAGCCAAGGCGTCGCTAGCCTGAAGATCGGACAGTTGGGCCTTGGCGCGATGGGATTGTTGGTCGGCTGAAGTAGCCGATCCGAATGTTGGATGAGAGCTGCCTCGGCCCGATATTGGCAAATGTTTCTGGGAAATGCCAACATGCGTCGGCGCTCTAACGTCAACGAGCCGAGGGATTCTTGATGCATCGAGCACGTCGCTACCTTCACTACCGCATCGACTGGACTGTGTCTGGCGGCCCGTTCCGAATGCTGCTTGCGTTACTCGTCGGTCTGACGATTGTGATGGTGACGGGCGGCCTCTTCCATTACGTCCTGTTCGATCGAGGTGTTGACGGTATCGGTGCCGGTTTTTGGACGTCCTTGAGTCGAATGCTCGATGTGGGCTCGCTCCAGGAAGACGCGGGGTGGGCAGAACGGTCATTTGGCCTCGTTCTTGTCTTCTGTGGATTGGTGCTGTCATCAATCTTGGTCGCTGTGCTTCTGACAACATTCCAGGATCTCGTCGAACGTGCACGCGAAGGAAGCGTGCTCGTTCGAGGCCGACCGGACCTCGTCGTTCTCGGTTGGTCCCCTCAGGTGTTCACGACGATTCGGGAGTTTGCCGAGGGCAGCGGCACGCGGCGTCGTGTCGCGGTCCTGAGTTCTGAATCTCGCGTCGTGATGGAGGAACGAATCAATCGAGAATTGTCCCCTGCGGCGCTGAAAAAGGTCGAGGTCCAATGTCGTACAGGGGATCGCGCCGATCCACGCGACCACGAGATTGTTCGGTTGCATGACGCAAAGTTCGTCGTGATTCTCGCGGAGCCGCTCGACACCGATGACGCCGAGGTCGTGCGTGCGGTCTTCGCCGCGCTGCGAAGCGATCTCGACCTTCAGAAGACGTCCGTGGTCGCCGAGGTGTGCGGAAGCGATGCGGCGCACGCCATTCGGACGGTGACGAACGATCGAATTCCGACCGTGAGTAGCAACGGCTTGTTGTCGCTGATTCTCGCGCAGGCGATTCGCGACCAAGGAATGGGTCAAGTGTTCCAGCAGTTGATGACCTATGAGGGGTCCGAGGTCTATGTGCGTCCCGCGCTGGGTTCCATCGTGGGTAAGTCGTTCGAGGAGTGCGCTCGGGCCGCAACGAACGCTCACGTGCTCGGTGTCGTTCGTCACGGAGACGTTCGCGTGCTCCCGGCGATGGACTTGATCATCGAAGCCGACGATCAGATGATATTCATTGAGGAAGAACTGCACGTCAGCCCAAATTTTAATTTCGATGGGATTCCCCCTTCGATGACGACGGATCCGCCGAGTCCGGTGTGGACAAACCAGCAGATACTCGTCATCGGCTGGAACGACATCTTCACTCGCAGCGTTGATCACCTTCGACGTTTCCTCGACGACGACGCCCAGTTGACCGTGGTGGTCGACAAGTCGTCGATCGGCGCGCTCGAACTCGAGGGTCTCGAGGCATCGACGCTCGTCGGGAACTATCACGTCTGCCGCAACCTGACCGAGACGATGGCCCAGGTGCGGGCGCTGAGCGACGTCAACAACTACGACGCTTGTGCGATGGTCCCGTATCGGGAACGATTAACGGCGAATCAAGCCGATGCTGCAACGCTCGTTCTTCTCGCAGGGATGCGTCACTACGTCGATGAACGCACATTGGGTACTCGTCTGGTTGCCGAACTTCGCGAGTCGCGATCGGCCGGGCTTGCCGACCTCGTGTCACCTGACGATCTCATATTGAGTGACTCCGTGACGGCCTCCTTGATCGCCCAACTCGTCGAGCGTCCGGCGATGGACAACGTACTCGCGGACCTTCTCGACTATCGCGGTGCAGCACTCTTCGTGCATCCGTTGGATCGTTGGCCCGACCTCGCGGCCGCCACTGAACTCGACTACGAAACGATCAAGAACGCCGTCATCGACAGGGGTGAACTTCCGATTGGGCTGAGAATGGATCGTCGCATCGAGCTCGAGCCGTTCCACGGCCGAATCATGAAATCCGATGTGTCCGGGATCGTGGTGCTCGGTGCCGGCGTCGACTGGGCGGCAGGTCAAGAAGCCGTGCATCTCTCGGACCTGCGCTGACGCTCGATCGCAATCGAGAGACGATCCAGAGACGATCGAGAGACTACCGGGAAACGGCCCGGAGATGAGGGCCACCGTTGTCCGATCCATATGTGGTCGAGCGCCGTTTGATTGCATGGCGACATTGCCAATGTCGAACTTTTGCTTCTCAGAGTGGTGTGGATCTACTATTGGTGACAATTCACGCGGACGCGGAGGGTGGTACGAATGGCGAACTTTTCAGACATCTCGGGTGAGGTGGATCGCGTTCAATTCGAAGAGGAACTCATCCCGGTGGGCCCTCCAGTCGGCCCGCTCATCGGGGCAGCCGCTTTGATTGTTGTCTCCGCAGTGCTTCTTGTGCCCGCAAGTGATGCCGTCCAACTTGCTGGGTACCTCTTGGCTGCGCTCGGCGTACCGATTCTCATCATCGGTTTTCGCTCGATGGTGCGGCGACGACAATCCAGCACCACATTTATCGATCTTCTGTGGACCCGGTTTGCCGCAGTGGCGCTGTTGGTCGTTGCCATCGCGATCGCCGTCTGGCACGCTTGGCTCTTCGCCCAAACCGAGGTACTGGTGTGATCGGCAAAGGCCTCACAGCCGTGTTGCTCTCCCTTGGCATCCTTGTAACTCCAACGAGTCCGTCGCCGTCGGTGTCCGCTCAGTCAGCGCCGCCCGAGCGCGCCGTCACGGCGTGCGTTCGAGAGCAGCAGTCGCTCTCGGTCCTGTTCCTGGTCGACTCTTCGCAGTCTCTCCAGGGGACCGACCCGAACGGGCAACGTGTCGTCGGGCTCAATGCCGCCGTAGATGCTCTCGGTACAATTGCCCAGCAGGCGTCCACCGAAGGCGGAGTGCCGCCTGCGGTGTTCGTCGAATTTGCCGACTTCGGTACCACCACCCGTCGCGCATTTTCTGAACGCCCATTGTGGGCCCCGCTGACCGAGCCACGCGGACAACTCGCCGGCCAGATCGAGCAGTTTCGTCAGCGGAACCGAAGCGAGGACACCGACTACGTCGGTGCGCTCGACCCGTGGCGCGATCGGGCGGCGCCGGAGCGTCCCGCCGACGAGCAGGGTGCTCTGGAATTGTTGGAGGCGGCCCCCGAGGGTTCGTGTCGCCTGTTGTTGTGGTTCACCGATGGCCGGTTCGACATCGACTACCAAGGAACCCGGAAGTACGTCAATTGGACATCCGAGCCGTTGGAGATCGCCTCGGAAGGAATCGAGGAAGAGGCAGAGCGGCGCGGAGTGGAACGGCTCTGCCAACCTGGCGGACTCGCCGACCAACTCCGGTCCGGTCCGATCACAACAGGGGCCGGCGCTTATATGACCGTCGTCGCGCTCGGAGATCCGTCGAACTTTGGCCTCGTCAGAGCGATCGCCGAGAACACCGGTGCGGAGGTCTGTGGCCAGGAGCCGGCGCGCGGCGACGTGCTCGAGGCGGCGAGCCTAGGCGAATTGATCTACGCGCTGGCCACCGGACCGAACCCGAATGAGAGTGTCGTTCTCGGTGACATGGTCCCGACGTGCACGAGCGTCGAGCTGACGGACGCGTCGGTCGTCTCCGCATGTGAACTCCCGTTTGAACTGACGGCGGCGATTCGATCGTTCAACTTGCTCACGCTTGCAGGCGATCCTGCCGTCTCGACGGTATTGGTGCCGCCGAATGGTGAAGCGATCCGTTTGAGCGGCTCTCAGGCGCTTGCGCTAGCCAACGGCGTCACGCTCGATATTCATCAGCTTGGCAACGCTGGAGATGTCTTTCAAGTTGCTGGTGACCTGCCGGGCGACGGAAGTTGGGCGGGAATCTGGCGGCTGCGGTTCGTCAGCCCCGACGAGTTCCTCGCTCGAGACGCTGTGAACAGGGCGTCGATGTACTTGTTCGTCCGAAGTCTGACCGCCCGATTGAACGACGCTGATACCGAGCTTCGCGTGGGTCGCTCCCGTTCGATCAGTGTGCAGCTCGTGAATCCCAGTGACGAACCGGCCACCGACACGTCATTCGTTTCTGGTTCGGAGATCGACGTGTTCGCCAACGGACAACGGGTCGACCTCTCTCCGATACAGCCCGACGGAACGTTTTCGTTCGACTTCGACGTGCCCATTGATTTCCCTGGAGAGGAACTCGTCGTCACTGCTGAACTTCGACCGATCGTACGGATGAACGAATCGGCTCCGATCGTTGAACTTCCTCAGTGGAGCGGCGAACTCGGGCGAATCGCGATCCTGCCAATTCCGAAACACCCGATCGTCGACCCGTTTGCGCCGTTCATCGGCGCGTTGAAACAGAGCGTCACCACGTTGACGACCACGGCGCTCGTCGATGCGTCAGCCCCAGAATCTGGTGGGTGCGTTCGTGTTTCTGGCGTGGCTGTGCCCGATGGCGGCCTTCTCGAAGGTTCGCCGACCGTCACGTTGCGTTGGAAGGGGAACGTGATTGGTCCATCCGACGTGTGCCCGATCTCGCTGGCGGACGGCGAGACCGGTGAGATCGAACTCGAAGTGTCGCTCGAAGGTGCCATGATCGTCGATTCGACCGAGACGTTGATTGTAGGCGAGGTGTCGTTCGAGGCAAGTGGGGCAATTGAGCCGATCCAATCCGGTGACGTCACGAACGGATACTCGACGAAAGTCGAGCCGGAGTCCAGCGACGTGACTGAAGAGGGCGCCCTCTGGGGGCTTGTGGCTGTTGCACTCCTCATCCCGCTGTTGTTGTTGTTCGGCGCCAACGTGATCGCCGCCAGGCTCCGTGCCGGTCAATCCGCACATGTCGTGCGCAGGGTGCGCTTCACCAACGGTCGTTTCGTTGACGAGGCCGACGGGTTGCCGGTGGTTTTCGTCAGCGATGACATTGACAACATCGGGAATCCACAACCGGGTACGCACCGCGAGTTGACGATCGACAACTTCAAATTCGATGCCAAGATGCCGAAGAATCCATTCGGTGACGTCTCGGCGGTCGTCACGTCGCCAGGATCGCCGTTCGTCGTCGGCGACACAGGTACGGCCAAGAAGCCGAGGATCGGTCGCACTCCGGTCGTGATGGCCAGAGCATGGGCGTTTGCGGCCGACGGACTTCCGACGCGCACCGCGGTCGGTGCCGACACGATCGAACCGCTGCCGGGAACCCTGCTGATCGTGACACCGGCGGTGCACATGAATGCGCTGCCGTACATTCGTGAGCGCATGCCCGAGATCCACGACACCGTGGATCGCGCGATCGCTCGTCACATCGTCGATCCGGGTGTCGAGCCTGAGCCTGAGCCCGCGTCCGTACCGGGCAGCGCCCCAGCGGATCCGGGGCCGGCCGACCCATTCGGCGGTGACACGAAACCCCAACGCAGCGGCGGAACCACCGTCACCGACGAAGCCGCCCGGGGCGAACCGAAAGACCCGTTCGCCGGACTTGGCGCGTCCACATCACACAACGAACCCGCTTTCGGAACACCAGAGCCGAAAAAACGGTCTCGAAAGTCGACCCGCGAAAAACGCCCAAAGCGTTCGCGTCGATCGAAGGACGATTCGACATTCGGTGGCTTCCCGGACGATTCGTCATTCGGCGGCAGTCTTCCGGACGAGCCGAAATCGCCGTTCTGACGTTCACATGGCCGTCTCTACTGCTCCTCAATCTCACAAACCAACAAAGGATTCATCATGGCTCTCTCTCCTGTCATCGTCATTGGTTGCGGCGGTTCCGGCGGCAAGGTCGTCTTGAACCTCAAGCGGCGCATCTCCGATGAACTTGAACGGCGCGGGTGGCACGATGGCCTGCCCTCTGCCTGGCAGTTCCGGTGGATCGATGTGCCCACGACGCAGGAGCGCCACTCCGAATTCGGCCCTCCACTGCGATCAAGGGAGTACGTGGCTCTGGCGCCCAGCGACACGTATTCTGACGTCGACGAAGCGCTGTGCAATGCCGCAGGTCAGAACTTGCATCGCATGGCTGGCTGGAGGCCGTCTCCGTCGCTGAACCTAACGGTGTCGAAGGGTGCCGGCCAGATGCGCGCGGTCGGCCGTGCGGTCGCGCTGACACAGCCCAACGCGATCGCGGACTCGATCCGCACCGCAGTACATGCCGTGCGCGACGGCGGTGCCGAGTTGTCGAACCTTGCGGATTTCCTTTCGGGTCGTGGCGATGCCGATGGTGTCGCCCCGGACCGGCCACCGATCCCACTCGTCTTCGTTGTGTCGTCCTTGGCTGGTGGCACCGGTTCGGGCGTGTACCTCGACGTCTGCGACATCGTGAGGCGGGGATTCCCTGAGCTGACGAAAAGTGTGTTGGCGGTGCTCTTCACCGCCGAAGTGTTCAAAGGGGTCAAGCTCGACGGGGGCATGGCGCCGAACACGGCCGCCTCGTTCGCTGAGCTGGGAGCGGGTGCGCTCTCCGGGGGACAAGAAACCGAGGCCCTATTGGGTCAGGTCGGAGCGCAAGCTGTCGACGGCCATGGCGGCCCGAACGCGACCTTCGTGGTCGGGCTGTCGCCGCTCGGTGGTGGCGCCCCGCTGGCGAGCGCTACCGATTGCTATCGGTCGGTGACCGAGACCTTGCTCGCGACCATGATGAATGAGAAGTTCGCTGGCGATTTTGCGGCGTATCAGCTCACCAACTTCTACGAATCCAATACGCCAGCCAAGCGTGCGACCCGCTGGTCCATGCTTAATCAGGAACTCGGCTTGAACATTCCGTCGGCGTGTGGGTACGTGTCGTCGTTCGGCTCGGCTCGTCTGTCGGTCGGTTCCGCACGGTTCGGGGAGTGGGCGGTGGATCGGATGTCGCGTGCGGCAATCGACTACTTGACCGAAGGTTGGCGGGACCGAGGCTTGGAGCTGCTCGACCCGACGGAGCGGGACACCGCATCAGATCAGCAGATCGTCGATTTTCTGGTCAACCGCGACCGCAACCCGTTCGTCGAGGCGTGCGGGCTGTGGGAAGAAGACGAGCCTGATGGTTCGGTCAAGCACGATCAGGTGCTCGAAGGTATTCTTTCCGAGTCCGACCTGAGCACACTGCGCGACGAATTCAAGGCGACGCTGATAGGCGAGATGAGAAGCGCCGGACAGGGAAATGCCGGGCAGTGGTCGGGTTTGATCGATCAACTGGTGCAGAACAAGAGTGAAACGTTCCGCACACTTGTCCAGTCGGCGCTCCTCAGCGGACGTGATCGCTACGCAGCAGGTGCGGTGGATCGGGTCTCGACGGCGACGTCGACGTGGTTGGCAGCGTATGGGTTGCCCGTGACGCAGGGTCTCGTTGCCGAATTGATTCGACAGTGCACGAGCGCGGTCGATCAACTCCGCAAGCAGGCGGCGGAAGCACGGAGCGAATCGGCTCGGGACGTCAGCCCATACGTGCAAGCGGCCCTGGCCGACATCGGGAATCAGAAGGTTCAGCCGAACAACGACTTCGTCGCTCGGGCGCTGCTCAAGGCGCTGGGCCCGTTGTCATGGACTGCGGCGGCGCTGAGGTTTGAGGCTGCGGCTGCCTATCTGGGGCAGATCCAGCAGCGCGTCCTCGATCCGTTGCGTGCCGAGCTGAAGCGCATCGGCACCGAGTTGGAACACCCGGAAATCGTCGAGACCATCAAGGAGTGGCCGTCGGGCCCCGATGTGAGCGAGATCTATCGCCCGCCGGCATCTGAGTTCAGCCTGATGGACTACAGGGAGTGGGACGCCCAGTACGAATCGCTGCTCGTGCGTTCCGAGGTCGGCACGAGTGATGGAGTTCGCGATCTAATCTTGGCCGGGGGTTTCCACTACGGCCCGGTGGCCGATCGCCAAACCGCGCCACAGGCTGTAGAAATCGTCGAGAACGGTTCGTGGTGGTCGCGTGACGGTCGCTCGGTCACGACGACGCTCCGTCTCGGTCCTGTCGAGGTCAGTGATCGGGTGAAGACGTGGATGAAGGACGATTCGCAGCCATTTGGTCGGTTCATGAAGGCGGGATTGTCGGACTATCTGTCCGACGATCACGAAGACATCAATCAACGTGCTCGTCAGGATCGGTTGCGTGTGCAGCTGAGCGCAGCGATCAGGATGGCGCGACCCCTCTTCTCGATCAATCCGGGTGTGATGGGACGTGTGCACACTGTCGCCAACCTGGATGAGATGGTGATGTCGGAGGACTTCCCGTTTGCGTCGTCGCACCCGGCTCGCTCGTTGATCTCCGAAATGGCCGAGGGCGCGGGCATCGAGATCAAGTTCAGAGAGGACAACAACGACGGCATCGAGTCGGTGTTGATCTTGTCGAACCTGGTGAATCCGGTCCAGCCATGTGCCGTCGAATCCTTGTACGGTCCCATCGGACGGAGCTGGTTGAACGTCACCCAGAGCACGCTGGATTCCAGAGATGCGCAGATCGGTGGCTTCAACATGAATCGCCGAGCGCGCTTGCTGACCGAAGCGATTCCACTTCCGCAGTCCTCGATCGACGCGATCATCAGAGGTTGGTCGCTTGGCCGGCTGCTCGGCGTCGTAACGGACCCAGGAGAACTAGAGCCCGTGAAGATCTGGGCTCGCGATCAGGTCGGGAATCCGACTGCTGCCGCCATGCCATGGCCGGTGCTCCGACACGGCAAGTCGTCTCGTCTCGATCGGCCGAGCCACCGCGGCGAATTGTTGCCGGCGTTCTTGGAGCACTTCGGCCTCGCCATGATGTTGGTGTCGCAAGACGACACGATCCTCGATGGTTACCAGGCGCTGTTTGAGCTTGGCCAGAATGCCGAGGACGCGATCGAACGATGGATCCACGATGGCGAGACGCCGGTCGGCCAGAGCGTCAAACCGATGTTGGGCGGCACCGATGCACAGGGTCGGCAGGACGACATGTTGAATGCGCTGTCCTCACTCGCAGGCGTAATGACCGAGCGATACGATTCGGGCCTCAGGCTTGCCGGCGTCAAGAAATACGAACAATTCGCCCAGGTGCCGTACGGGTGGGAAATCATTCCGTGGCAACAAAAGGCATTGCTCGACCTCTCCCAGATGGCGTCGAGCATGAGCGTCGGCGGCTCCGTCGACTACCAATGAGCCACGTGGACCTGACCGTACTCTTCGGAGCGGGCACCGACGACCTGGTCGTTGTCGACACGCTTCAGGCGATTTCTCACCACTCGCTGCTGCGGCCATTTGCCGTATTGCGACCGGACACCACGTGCGCGGTCATCGACGACGGAGAACTGACCGAAGTCGGAACGCTGTACGACTACGCGGCCGGGCGCGCACTCGTTCGTGTGCGAATCGTTCGGTTGTCGCTCGACGGTCAGGCAGTCGATCCGGAACACATCGAGTTCCTCCGCGTCTTGCGGTCCGAGTTCTCGCAATACATCGAGTTCCTGGAATACGGAACACTCACGGTGTTGCCCGATGGAGGGGTCGCGTCGAGAGATGCGTTCGTCGAGCACTTCAATTTCAACTTGCTGATCGAGCCTCGCGACATGGCCGGAGAAGCGCGGTTCGTCCCAACTCGGATCGATCGCGAGCGACAGATCACCGTTGCTGCGGCAGCGATCGCCGCAATCGGTGGGCTGTGGACGTGGCTGGACGAGGCGCCATTCGACATCTTCGATGTCGGCTACGACTCCACCGGAGCGCGTGTGTCACTGATGCGCCTCACGACCCGGGTGATCGACGCCGGCGACCTGACTGCCCGCTCCGTGGCCTGGGCGCTCGCACCGGGTGGACAACGTCCGGCACCGACCGGCACCACCCGCCATGGTGACCAGACCCGCTACGTCAGCTCGCTGATCGAGCAGATTTCGCCGCGTGCCGCTGCGTCGCCGCTTGGACTCTCCTTCGCTCCCCCTGATCCGTACGAACCGCCTGGCGGCGTGCGGAAGGGGTGGTGGCAGACGATGGTGATGTTCTTCACCGAGGTCGTGGACGAATTGAAACGACTGCCGGGCGAGATCATCCATCGTAAAATCGAGGAACTGAAACGTCGGTTCGAGACCGCCGTTCAAAACAAGACGTTCGGGCAGGATTCGGAGATCAAGGTCCAGATCGTGGAACCAAGCAGGTTCGACGAGGTTGCGGACAGCGCCGCGCGGATCGGTCGCCTGGCCAGTATTCCTGGTCTCGAACTCGGAGCGCTCCCGAACGGGTCCCAGACGTGGAGTCGCCTCGGAACGATCTTGCACGGAGCGGGTGACGGTTCGGAGTTTCCGGAGGGGCTGCGCGAGCTCGAGCCGGAGTGGGATGGTGGCCGCGGAGTGCTGACCGACCTGACCGTCTTGGCGGTGACCGATCTTTCTTCGTTCGACGTCAGCGGCAGCGACGTCGCAGCGCTGGGCAACTTTGCTGACGAACCATTCGAAGTGAGGCCGTACGACGTTCTGATGCAGCGGGCGGTGTCCCGAGTGCTGGACATGCCGGTTTCGGTCACGGTCGAGGCAGACCGCATGGCGACCGAGGAAGATCATGTCGCGATCGAGGAAGATCGCGCAGCCGACGCTGACGACGCGGCGAGCGAACCGGACGATCCTGAGGCAACGATCGATGGTGAAACCGACCACACGGAATCCAGCGCTGGCGAGGAAGACGTCGTCACAGACTCCGAGGACGCCGTTCACAACGTTGATGGTGACAGCGACGAGGCCGACATCGTTGACCAGGTCGCTGCTGGCGCACGGAACGATCTCAAGCGGAGGTACACGAGTTGGAACGGAGCGCGTCGTTCGACGCTGCTTTGGAGGATCGGCGACCGTCTTGTCGAGGGCCAGATCGCTGCCGCGGGGTTGCTCGAGAGCACCGAAAATGGGCTTGCGCGACTCATTCAAGAACTCGAAGAGGAACAAGAGCAGGCGGGCAAGCGTCGCAAGCGATTTCTACGACGTGCGCTGCTGATCGTCTGCGGTCTCGTGCTGCTCGTGGCGATTGCGGTGTCGGGTCTGTTGCTGGTCGAACTCCTTCTGGCGGCCATCATCGGAGCTGTCTGCCTGCTCGGGATGCTCGGTCTGCTCAAGATGGCGTACAACTTGGGTCGTGACCGGGTGAGGGATCGACACCGGGTGAAGGGGCTGCTCGCTCGCGACGAGTACCTCGCCACCGTTCGTCGACATGCTGCCGCCGAACTTCACCGGCTCATCGGTCTCTACGACCAGTTCCTCGATTGGTCGGAGGTCTATGCGACATCGATCCATCATCCGTGGGGCGATCTCGAGACGTTGCGAGTGACACCGTGGCGCACGACGACCGGTGCGCTGTCGTTCGTGTGCGGGGAACCGTTGATCACCGCCGAGGGCGAGCAGAAGGCCACCATGGCGACGGCGCAACACATTGCCAAACGCGGTTGGCTCCGCGACGCGTATCTGCAACGGCGCGCCGACTGGATCCAGTGGTATCAGAATCTCACCGGCAACTTGACCGGGTCAGGCGGCGAACCAGAAGCCGACAACGAAACGGGCACTGAGCCGATCTACGTTGCGGCGCCTCAAGAGGGCCGAGCGTCTCAACCGGTGTTTTCGCCTCGCGTGCACTTCCGCAAGGGATACACGATGGGCCAACGTTCTGAGCGCTTCAGGCGCGAGTTTGTCGCCGAACTCCGCGAGGCATCTGAGAGCGACTCGAGCGACCACATCGTCGACGAAGTTCGATGTGACGTTCCGGGTCTGTCCGGAAGATCCACTGCGGAATTCACGAGCCCGGTGGTCACATGGTCGACGGTTGCAAACTTCGACAACCAGTTGACGCCATCTGCCAAGGCGGACCACACGATCAAGGTTCGATCCGTCGGGGGCATCACCGATGCCGCCGGTCTGGACATCCCAGCGACGACAAGTCTTCTTCCGGTTCTGACGCTTCAAGACCGAAGCGTTGTCGCCGCGTTTCGACTCGATGTTACCACTCCGCTCCGACTCGATGACACCGTGTTGATCGAGGCTCAGCCCGGCGCGCAGCACGTCGAGCCGGGCGACGACGAACCGGCGGATGAGCCGACCGGTGAATCGGGTGAAAGTAAGTGGGAGTAGCCGATGGAAACGGGGACGTCGATTGGCCTGAGTATCATCGCCATTTCATGTTTGCTCGCAGGTTGCCTGTTTGGAATCGTTGCAGCCGCTGTTCGTCCTGAGGACCGGCTGGCGAAGTCCGTGGCGTTCTCGTGGGGATTCGCGTTTGGTCCGATCGGCCTGGGGGTCGTGCTCTTCTTGAAGGCTCGGGCAAGTCGGTCAATGACCGCTCCGACGGATCCGTTCTGATGGGGGCGATGATCCAAGCAAAGACGGCACAAGGTCGGTCTGGTTCCGTGACGCTGATTGCGATCGGAACGGCCATTTCAGTGATTTCACTCTTCGTTCCGTGGTTCTCGGGCCGGACGACATCGAGCGAGGTCGTCGTGAGTCCGATCCTCGAGCGGGCACTGTCAGGTCCGACTGTGGTCGTGGCAGGTGCCATGGTCGGTGGCTTCGTGCTCTACGTCATTAGGGGCAACGTGGGGCTTCTCGGGTGTGCGGCGGCGTTGCTGTTCAACACGACTCTGCTGATCTGGCTGTTCGGAGCGAGTCTTGCTGCCTGGAT
>Ga0105052_10001605_pt1 | contig 29289 bp, 26 predicted proteins | sample FRY03_FD_78094 | JGI IMG/M metagenome (GOLD analysis project Ga0105052, IMG submission 78094) | Freshwater microbial communities from Lake Fryxell liftoff mats and glacier meltwater in Antarctica - FRY-03 | ecosystem: Environmental > Aquatic > Freshwater > Ice > Glacier meltwater ... | reverse complement strand
CACGGTTGGGGAGAGAAGCTACTAAAAAGAAGATGATCTGGTACCAAATTTCTTTGGGCAGTTTCACCAAACTTCCTGTTACTAGCCAGATCCTGCGAAACTTGAAATAAAAGGAAAATCTGATTTATAAAAAAATCCATCCCTATGTCAGGAGGAAGAATTCTTCTGATATTGCCGGGAAGACTAAGCCGAGGATTGTAGAGAACAGTAATCATAACTCGTCTTTCACACTGATTAAACAAAATAGAAAATTAAAAAGAAATCAATTTAGACCAAATGTCTCTTACTCTTCTTATTGGAGATCTTCACTACAAGAAAAGCAATAAAGATGAAACCGATGAATTTGAAAAATCAATCCTGGAATATTTAGAACAAAATCAGAATTTTGAAAAAATAATAGTGTTAGGAGATATCTTAGATACTCACGAGAAAATTAATATTTCTCCCTTAATCAGAGCTACTAAATTTTTGATTAGATTATCTAGTTATTCCATTACTTATGTTCTGGTTGGAAATCATGATCGACCAAACGGTGAAGTATTTTTAACCGAGGAACATTCACTTTACCCGCTCAAGTTCACCGCATACGATATCGAAATCATTGATAAAGTTTATATCGAAGACGATTTAATTTTTGTCCCCTATGTAGAACCTGGAAGATTTATGGAAGCTTTAGGTACTAAGAAAATATTTAAAGAAGAATTAGAAAATGGAAAATATAAATATATTTTTGCACATCAAGAATTTTTTGGAGCTCAAATGGGAGGTTTAATTTCTCAAATGGGAGATAAATGGAATAAAAATTACCCCCGTATTATCTCGGGTCATATTCATGACTATCAAGTTTTAGATAATATAACTTATATTGGGACTCCCTATCAAACTGGGTATGGAGATAATCCAAATAAAGGAATATATATTTTAGATCAAAACGGTGATTTAGAGAAAATATCCTTGAATATCACTCCTAAAATAATTATACATCTTCCAATTGAAGAGGTATTAGATTATAATTTTCCCGAAGATGCCAAGATAAAATTAGTGATTGAAGGAGACGCATCTGAGGTTAGAAAAATAATAAATACTGGCGAATATCGTAGAAAATTAAAAAATATTAAATGTTCTATCAAGGATATACCAAAGCATATCTCCTTTGATTTAGGAGGTGGAGAAAAAAGATTGTTGACTATCCCTAAAATCATAGAATTGATTAAAAAAGATTGTAAGGATCAAGTTGAAGAGGAAATATTAGATAAGTTATTTCCGATTAGTTAAAAGAATGGATTTTCTAGGGGAAGGATTTGTACCTGTAAAAAAGAATAGAATTAGATATTTTGATAAGGATACTTTTTTAACTCTTGGAAATGGAGATAAATTATATAAAAAGGATATGGAGGATACTAAAATAGAGGATATTTTTCTAGACGATGATGAATTATTATCTGAATTTTTAGCAATACTAACTACCCTTGTTTTTTATACTGATCCAAGTGAAAGCAATAAAGTATTATTATTGACTAAGAATCAAAAATCATATGGATCATTGATTTGTGAATTATTTCCAGACTACGATTTTTCGTTTGATCAAAAATTCAACATTGATCAAAATAATGGAAAATGGATTAAAACCAAAATTAAACAGGAAAGAGAAATTATTTTTGTAGACAATATTCTAAAATATAAACATGAAATAGAAAATTGGAATCCATATCTAGTCATGGGAGTATTTAAACTTCGAGAAAATGTTAATTTCTTAGATGGGATTTTACTTAGACCTATTATGGGAGATAAGTGTAGATTATTAGTTAAAGGAATAGCCTATCGTAATTGGAATAAGAAAAATTTATATAGATTAATTGAATATCATCTTTATAAAGTCAGAAATTTGTATAGTTTTTTTGATCCAATTACTGGGGATGATAATTTTGATTATGATACTTCTGCATATAGATATATATTGGCTGAATATTTAGCAAAAGTTAATCTTCCTAATGGAGATTTGGATAATTTGGATGGGTTGATAAAAGATAAATTATATTAAACTAAACTAAACTTGACAACTGAACTCCCCTGTCTGAGCAACACTCCCATCCTGACATATTTCCCAGTTAGATAAAATTTCTTCCACTGTTTTAATATTACTATCCTTAATTTCATTATATAAATATACAATTTTATCTCGATATAATAGCTGTGCTGAAACCAACGCAAATACGATTAAAACATCTCCTCCTCTAGTTCTATAAATCAGATGTTCTGGGGGAGCATCTGGAACTATAGAAGGAATTTTAGGAACAAAATGTATGATTAGCAAAATTGCAATAATATTTAAAATCATCTCAGCCATAACTTGAATAAAAATAACTAAATTACCAAGACTTCTATCAAGATAACTAATAATTTCATCATTAAACCAGGCAGAAAAAAATAATCCTATCATCACATATAAGAGAGATAACAAAATTATATCTACCATAAACAATAAAACTGTTCCTGCCGAATATCTGTACATATAATCCCCGTTAACAATATGATGCATATTATCTATTTTAAATAGATAATTATTCGATTGAAATGAAATTAATCATATCTCTAGATCTATCCAGATCTTGATTATTTTCTTGGAGAAACCACCATGGTTTCTCGATACATCCAGTTTCATATTTTCCATGATAATGAGCACAAGCTAGACCATAATTATTAAAAAGATAACCTTTTTTCCATAATTTTTTAATTAAATGTTTTAATAATTCAATTTCTCCAGGTCGATGTTCCATAACAATATTCTCAGATAAAAATAATTCTTCTTTTTCAGTTTTGATATAAATAGATACATGACAATCATCAATAACATCGATTTCTATTTCAACTGGAATAGTGATATTAACAAATTTGTGAGGATTATAATTTTTTATCATTATATCCAAACCATTCTTATAAGTATTAAACGAGTGAATAATATCAAAAGGAAGTGTTTTTCCAGTTTCAGGATTTGAGTAAACAATATCTCCGTCAGTAGTACAAATACCATAACCATCGATAATAATAGTATCTAATTTACATAAATCAGAATAACCTCCTTCATTAATAAGGGTATTATTTTTACATCCTTCAATTACAATATCGTTAATATTAAAATCTATCTTTTTAAGATCTTGTTCGTTTTTAAGGAATGTAATCTCGTATAAATCATTATAATTATTCTTGGTAGCTATATATGGTATTTCTAATTCTCTAAGGGAAATAATAATATCAACTGGGGTATCAGTTATAACCGATGACACATCATCGTTTTTCACCTCAGACAGAATCCTAAAAAATTCTTGGGCATCGTAAAAATGAAATCTACCATTTTTTAAACACTCTTTCAACTTAACTGGTGTATATAAAGGATCCTCGGTTTTAATTAATTTATTGACTAACCCAAGTAATTTTCTTTTTTCAACTTTAATTGATGGTAATTTCTTTTCTCCGATATCATTAATTAACATTTTTTGATGATCTGAGAGATTATAAAATATACCATCCTGACAAGGGATGTTTGTAATTTTACTGGCTAATGAATGATTTTTAACCGTATATTTATTTTCCATATCTCCTAAATCCGTTGGAATATACCATATACCATTTAATTCTTTTGACTCAACATGAGCCTTCCCACAATTAGGATCACTAGTTAAAAAACAATAATCTTTTTCTAAAATACTTAAATTTTCTTTCATTTTATAACTATCTTTTTCAGAAACGTATAATATATCTCCTCCAACACTTTCACCAATAGGAGAAAGTAAACACCTATATTCACATGTATCTGACCCTAATTTTCTAATTAAAATTAATAAAACACCGATAGTATCAGTGTATTTCTCAATGTATTTTATCATTAATTCTTCTTGTTCATCATCAAGCGGAGAATTTGTTTTAAAATAAAATGGAATATATCGATCTTCCTCCTGAACATCAATCCATCTGTTAGATTGAATACAGACTAAATCAGTGTAAATTACTAGTTTATCCCGATCAGTATCGTAAGAATCTCCCACTTCTGGGAAATACTTACCCAACCTATTCTTATTAAGAATATATGTATAGAGCATTTCTCCTTTTTGAAAAAAGAAGAAAAGAAGAAAAAAGAAGATGAAAGAAAATGAAAATTTATTATTCTTTCCTTAATTAGAAAAAAGTATAAAATACCGAAATGGGTATAAAATCACTAGGAACATTTGTTAGAGATCAAGGGGTCGATTGTGATTTTGAACTTGAACTCACATTTTTCTCTGGAACTGTATGGGGGGTAGATACTTTAAATTGGATCTATAGACAAGTTCCTTCGATTACTAAAAATATCCTTGATAACAAGGCTAATATTTTTGAACCAATTACAGACGATAAAATATATATGGGTATTAAGAAAAGAATATATGAATTTGTTAAAAAATTAGCAGATCATGATATTACTACTCTTTGGATTTGGGATGGTGTGTCTCAAGATAATAAAGTGATTACACAAGAGAAAAGACGTGATAGTAGGAAAGAATCTAGATTAAAAAGAGATGCATTATTTGTAAAACTCTCATCCAAGGATATTTTGGAATTAACAGAAGCTGAGATTAAATCCTGGAAAACTGCTGTTTGTAATACTACTGGTTTGAGTTATGAAGGAACCTCTAAACTTAAAAAATTCACCGAACAATTAGGAATACCGACTATTACTTCTGATGATGAAGCTGAGAATTTAGCCTCGTCTTTATCAGTAGAAGGTAAAATTTCTCTAGTCTGGTCTAACGACACTGATAACTATCCGCTGGGAGCAGAAAGAGTAGCAACTGAATTTAGATATCGTAAAGGGAAAATATTTGTTAAAGGTATTGAACCTAGAAAGATTCCGCCCCATTTTGGATGGGATTTCAAGACTTTTAGAGATTTTTGTATTTTATTAGGAACTGATTTTAATGATCGAATTAAAGGGATGGGTCCGAAAACAAGTGAAAAATTGATCAATACCTATGGATGTATTGAAAATATTGAAAAAGAGACCAAACATAATTTCACTTTTCATAATTATAAAAATGTTAGAAAACAATTAACTCCATATAGTACTTATTATCAAACCAATATTCATTTTAAAACTAAAAGATGCCATTGTCCAGATAAATTAGAACAACTTAAAAAAGATCATCCAGAATTAGATATTGAAAGTTTAATTTCTACACTTAATGAGGTTTCTTTGAGAGGCATGGCTTTAACTCCGACACCTGACTCCCCGCTTTCAACAATTATTGAGGAGGAAGATGAGGAAGATGAGGAAGATGAGGAAGATGAGGAAGATGAGGAGAAAGAAGAAACTCCTAAAACTAAAAGTGTCGGTGGTTAATATGATTTATAATCATCAATATCTTTTTCATTAAAATATATTTCTCTCATATTTTCTACTAATTTAGAAAAACCGCCTCCTGATTTAATAAAATGTTTTGAACGACACATATATACAAAATCGTCATCTGGAATATTAAAATATGTATTTTCGAGTATTTCAAAATTATTCTCTTTGAAAAAATTTGAAACTTTTGTAATATATTCCATATTTTTTTCCATATTTGTATGGAAACAACCTCCAGCGAAAAACTTTATCTTACTAGGTAATACATTTTGTTCTATCTTTTCCTTGTAATAAGGTAATGATTTAACAAAATTTCTTTTTCCATCATATTCAAAATTTCTATCTTCTTGTAGAAATTCATCTACTGTAAATTTACTTCGATCTAAAACTTCCCCAACTCTAAGATGTATAATTAATACATCATCTGAAGGTTTATGTTCAGGTTTATATTTAGAAATAATATCGTGAAGAATATCATATCTTTTTGGTTCATTTGTAGCAGTTAAATATTTTGAAACAATAGTATCTGAGTAATATTTTAAATGATATTGTTTCCCAAGAGGATTATTTCTGATAGAATCATCTGCAGTAATCATATCACTTAATCTATATTTTCTATAATTACTTGAGTCAGAAAAATATAAATCTAGATAATAACTGTAATTATAGATTAAAAATAATGAAATAGTTAAAATAATTAGAATAATCCAATACATTTTAAATAAGTGAAAAAGAGGAAATTGAATTCTAAATAGTAATATAATTTAGAAAATATGAGAAATATGACTAAAAAGAGAATTAAATCTTTTCACCTTTCTGTGAAAGATCAATTTAAAAAAAGAATAGAAAAAATATTTCCATTGATTTCGGATGATCAAATTCCTAATTTTTCTGCTATAGTTACTTGGGAAATAGTTCAATATAATTTGGATAAAAATTGGAGTTGGATTTATCTTTCTAAAAATTGTAATATTACCTGGGAAATAGTTAAAGCTAATTTGGATAAAGAATGGGATTGGAGTGGTCTTTCTATGAATCCTAATATTACTTGGGAAATAGTTGAGGCTAATTTGGATAAAGATTGGGATTGGAGTTGGCTTTCTGATAATCCTAACATTACTTGGGAAATAGTTGAGGCTAATTTGGATAAAGATTGGGATTGGGATTATCTTTCTAGAAATCATAATATTACCTGGGAAATAGTTCAAGCTAATTTGGATAAAAATTGGAATTGGAGTTTTCTTTCTACGAATCCTAATATTACCTGGGAAATAGTTGAGGCTAATTTGGATAAAGATTGGGATTGGGATTATCTTTCTGATAATTGTAGCGTAGCTACCTGGGAAATAGTTCAAGCTAATTTGGATAAAGACTGGAGTTGGTATGGTCTTTCTGAGAATCCAAATATTACCTGGGAAATAGTTCAAGCTAATTTGGATAAACCTTGGAATTGGCATTTTCTTTCTGGTAATCCTAATATTACCTGGGAAATAGTTCAAACTAATTTAGATAAGCCAGAGTATCGCTGGAATTGGAGTTTTCTTTCTTTAAATCCTAATATTACCTGGGAAATAGTTCAAGCTAATTTGGATAAAGATTGGGATTGGAGTTTGCTTTCTAAGAATCGTAATATTACCTGGGAAATAGTTCAATCTAATTTGGATAAAGATTGGGATTGGGAGTCTCTTTCTAAAAATTTATACTCTTCATTAGAAATAGAATATGGTAGAAAACACATATTTGCTTTCTTAATTCAAAATAGATGGAGAAATATCTGTGTTGATATTTCTCATCCGATTGGTAAAAAAATAATTATGAATAGATTCAATAAAACACTCTTTTAAAAAGAAAAAGTCTTAAAATAACTATGAGCTCCAAAATTAAATTAACTGATGCGGTTGGTAAATTATTGTCATCTGATAATAGAGATAAAACACTTGGAGAAGTGAGTGAAGATCTTTCTGGATATTTAATTCAAATCAAGGATATGGTAAAAAAAGGAGAAATAACCTACAATATTTTAATGGAAGAAATTTCAAAATATGTTGAAAACGGGGAAACTCCAAAACCTAACACAGTCGCTCAACTTCTCTTGGGTTGTGTAGAGGGGGACGAGTGGTGTCCTCTTGATAGAACTGAGAATGAAGTTCCGTTTTATTATGATTTTGAACATAAGAAATTTATTTCTATTTCGGATAAAGATAATCCAGTAAATGATGATACTTATGCGATTATATTTTTGACTGGAAATCCTAAAGATTTAGATATTAGTTCTTTTGAATATTTAGCTGAACAAGGATTTGAGAAGTTAAAAATTAAATTTAAAGATGTTTCTGATTCAGTTTACAAAGAATTGGTGATCGGAGATTTAGAAAGACATATCAGGAAAAATACTAAACGTGAAGGAAATGACAAAGTTGCATTATTTATGTCTATATCATTCTTATTAATAGTTTTAGTAATCATATTTTATATTCGTAATAGCTCGACTGTAAAAGTTAGGTAGAATTTATATAAATTACTCAGAATTTATATAAATTACTCAGAATTTATTTTTATCATTAATCAAATAATTTTTCCCCACATAATCTTCCGATCGGTAAGGAATATAAGGGACAGGTTTCTTTTTAAATAAAACACTGTAACAAACCATCAAACCAATAAACATTGATATTTCGATAATTCCTACTACAAGAGAAGTAAAAGCATTATCTATATATGGAACCGTCTTTTCTCTAAGTTCTGTTGAAGCGGATTGTTTAGCTGTATCAGAATAAGTTTTATTAATCATACTATTACTTTGAAATGAAACACCAGCATTAAGAAGTAATATCGATCCAACAATGATAGAAATAATAGAAACTGATACTATTAACATTTTATTATTAACTTGGATATCCTCAGAAACAAGGATAGCTCCTGCGATTAAATAAGTTAAAAAACTAATTATTACCATAGGTATGAATACATAGACCGTATCATCATAACCATATTGTATATCAATAGTTTTTTCATCTTTAGTAGGGTTAAAATTTTTCCTAGTAAAATTAAACCATTCCAAGAAAAACCAGATTCCTAAACCAAGTATTACAACCATAGAAGCAATGATTGAAAATCCAACCATTTTAAACTTATGAATTTCGTCTAGTTTATCCATCTGTATTTTAAGTTATAAAATAAAATATGAATGGATAAGTATTCTATTTAAAATAGATTGATGGAGACCAAAATCCAAAAAATAATTACTATTCTTGATCTTGAAAGCATAAAAAGTACAACAGGGATGGTTGTGATGATAAGTAAAATTATCCAAAATATTCATAGTAAAAATAAACTTTCGTATGATGATTCAAAACAATTGATATCTTTAGTGATTGATATTATTATTAAAAATAAGGATATCAATCCTCAATTAGTAGAGGATCTTGAAAAAAATAAAGAAAATTATATGGTTTTAGTAAGTGAATTTATAGATATTTGGAATCCTATTTCAGAAATATGTAAAAGTTGTTGTAATTGGAAAAAGGAGCCCAATGTTAGGAGTTCGATGATGGCGTAAATTTATAACGGGAAATAATGATCTACAAATCTATCACCTTTCTGATTTCTCCAAATACTTATAGGAAGAATTGTTTTGTGGAATAATTTATCATCTTTGGTTAATGTATAAAAATTTCCTTTACTATCTCGATATCTTCCATTTTCTAATTTCAAGATATTAGATTTAAAATGTTTTTTAATTTTTGGAATAATCAAATCTAATTCTTTAAATGGATCAATGATATTTTTATCAACTTTAAGAGATTCTACTAACTCATCGATCGATGAAATTATTGGTGTCGGACTTTCAATTATTCCTGTTCCTAACTCACAACAAATACTCAAATATATACCTCTGATAGGAGTACTATTATCATATAAATCAATATTAATAAAAATAGCAATTAAAATAATAACAGCTTGTTTTAAACTCATTTTTCCATCCAAACAACATTCATATAAAAAAGAAGAATATTTAATTGGGATAGAAATATTCATACAAAATTCTCCTTTATTAGTAATAACAGGTTTTCCTTTTGTTTTACTTCCTCCGTTTTTCAAGGTACCATAGGTATATAAACTTTTAGGAATTTTATCCGGGTATATTTTTATTGATACGAGTTTTAATATGTCTACATCATCATTTACATCTGGGGTGTAATATTTATCGAGATTAAGAATTGAAGTTTTTGGAAACATAATCACATAATGTTCAGGGGCATAAGTCATCATTCTTGTTTTCATTTCTTGATGATTAATCTTGGCAGTTCTTACTTTATTAAATCCTGTTCTAGTTTCGTATACTTGATCTTTTTCTCCAGAATCATAAACTATATCAATTTCTGTGAAAAAGATGGGTTTATGAGTAAGATCTAAAGAAATAAAAATAAAATTTTTAGAATATTTGCTAGCTTTAGATTCAGAAAAAAATAAAGAATCTGGGATATCATCTTGATCAAATTTAATTACATTACCATCTTCTATTTTATCATTTAATAATTGATGTAGATAATTTTGAGATTCATAATTAGGAACTATAACCAATGCTCGATATCCGTTTTCTTTTTTAAGATCTTCAGCTATAATACTACTCAAATTATTATACAATTTTATATCTACATCTGAAGGATCAATATAATTAATAGGCGAATATCTAATTTTTGGTTCTCCTTTTGAAAAATTGAAATATCTATTATTATCAAAAATTAAGCCAGAATCATAATAATAAAACGAATAGGTACCAATTAAAAGATATGGTAATTTAATTCCTCCTTGATCAAATATTTTTTTCCACTCACTTATAATTTGTTTTGAAAAAATATTACCTCTCTGAAAATCATGAAAATAAATAAGCGAATATTTTTTGAAATTCTTTTTCAACTCTTGGAGAAAAGAAAAACAATCAATATCTTCCCCTAGGATACAAACCTTTTTCTCGGTTCTTAACTGAGAAATAATATCAAAATTGGAGTCTAGCCTTACGCATACATAATTATATTTTACTAAGGCTTTCTTTACCTTTGAAAAATCCATATCCTTTTAATATATGGATTACTTTATTCATAAATATGTGGGGTCAGAAACATCAAGAAGTGGCAACGGTTCGTCCAGATTATTAAGATTGAATTCTTTTCCCTTATAAATAATCTGATTGGGTCTTATGTTAATTTGATTTAATTTAACTTTTTCAATAGAATAATTACAAATTATAACAGTGTCTTGATCTTCAATGAATTCAGGAACTGGTTCCTCAATCCCTGTATTTTGAATAAAAATATTTAAATCATTATAAATACCGATAATCAAATCTTTCTTTCTGATAATATAAATAGTTGACATTTCTTTTCCTTCTTTTTATTTCTTTTTCCTTAAGATATCTGAAATTGAAAGTTTAGTTAAAATAGAATCAGATAAAAAGATTATGTCTGCTATATTAAAGAAACTTGGAAAAAGGGAAGTCAAAAAGGCTCCTTCTATTGAAACCAGTAAGAAAACTTCTTATAGAAATACAACTGTTGCAGAAAAAAATCAACAATCTATTAATACTTATAGAGAACAAAATTCTCTTCCTAAAGCAGATATTGTTGGAGTTACATTTGCTTTGTTCGATGAAGATTCTATTAATTCAGTTTCAGTCTGTGAAATTAAAAATGTAAATAAGAGTTATGATTTATCTTTTTCAACCGATGACCCTCGTCTAGGTACTATTGAAAACAATAAAATGTGTGGTACATGTGGAAGGAGTAATCAAGATTGTGTTGGACATTTAGGAAAAATTGAACTTCCAGTTTCAATCATCCACCCTTTTTATCGGTCATTCGTGATCTTAGTTCTTCAAACTATTTGTTTTACGTGTGGAAAAATGTTGATTACCGAGAAAATTATCCAAGATAAAGGTTATAATCATTTACGAGGAAAAGGTAGATTAAATACTATTGCTAAATTTTGTGAAAGTATAAGATGTACTAATCCAAGGTGTGGTCCCAAACCTATTTTCTTCGCTAAATCTAATGAGAATGAAACCAGATATGTTTGGTATAAAATTAAAGTTGGAAAACAAGAACGAAAAGAGTATCTGACTGTGGAAACAATCAAGATGAAACTAGATGCAATTAGTGATTCGGATTCTAAATTACTTGGGTTCACACATAATCATCCTAGAAGATTTGTGGTTAATTTTATTCCAGTTATCCCTCTTTGCGCTCGACCATATATAGTCAGAGAAGGTGAACGTTCAGATGACTATTTGACTAATACATATTGTAATATTCTTCATAAAAGAATTGAGTCAGTTCAACAAATTGAACCAGACCAGAAAGAAGAAGTCTATAAAGATATGATTGACCAGTATCGTTTTATGATCGAAGGAATGAAAAGTAATGAACAAAATTATAGTAAGGGTGGTAAAAAAGAAAATTCTAAATCTATTTTTGATCGTCTTTCTGGTAAAAAAGGAATTGTTAGAAATCATTTGTTAGGGAAAAGAATCGATTATTCTGGTCGTTCCGTTATTGGACCCAATGGAAAACTAGAATTTAATCAGGTAGCTCTTCCTCTTTTGATGAAACAAGTTACTATTCCAGTTTTTGCTACCAAATATAATTTAGAATATCTTCGAGAACTAGGAAGACGAGGGGAAGTATCCTATATTTGTCCAAGAGAAGGTAACAATCCTGGAATTAAATTAAATTTTAATATCAACCGTCATACTATAAAGTTAGGAGATAAAGTAGGAAGATATACTCAGGAAGGAGATATCGTTTTAGCTAATCGTCAACCGACGCTCCATGTTCAATCGATGATTGGTCAAGAAGTTGTTTATCAAGATAAAGGTTCAATTGGCCTTCACTTATCGTCTACCCCTGGGTTAAACGCTGATTTTGATGGAGATGAAGGTAACATACATTTTCTTCAAACATCTGATGCTCAGGTAGAAGGTCGGATAATTATGACAGCTAAGAATAATATTATGTCTAATAGTAATTCTAAGCCACAGTCGTTCTTGGTTTATAATAGTATTATCGGGGCATATATGTTGACAGGAGATGAAACTATTTTTACCATGAATGAATTTAGAGAAGGTATTAGAAGTACTCGTTTTATGAAATCTGATTTTATTAAGAAAAATATGGAAACTTTATTTGAACGAGCTAATATATCTCCTGAAGAAGATACTGTTTTGTCTGGTAAAATTTTATGTTCTATTCTTTTTCCTCCGAATTTTTGGTATCGAAATGGTGATGTTTATATCGTCAACGGAATTCTTCAAAAAGGAAGATTAAACAAGAGTCATATTGGAGAATCTCATAATTCGTTGATTCAATCTTTTGTTAAATGGCATGGAGATACTGTAGCGTCTGATTTTATTACTGCTTCCAATTACTTATTTAACTGGTATGTTGAAAGGAGTGGGGTCAGTATTGGGATTAGGGATTGTATTCCAGATGGATTAAAATCATTTAATGTGATTAAGGAAAAAAAGATCAGAGAATTAAATGAACAATTTATTTCTCTGGGTGTTAAGAAAGATGAGTTAAGTAAATCTCAGTTAGTTGATAAAAAAATAGAGTTAATCGCAAATACTAATAACAAAATCCAACAAGAATTGGTTAAGGTTATGCCTAAAAATAACAATTTAACGATAATGAAAGATTCTGGAGCTAAAGGGAAAGACGAAACTACTATGCATATGATTGGTTTTAAAGGTCAAGTCACAGTTGGAAATACTCTTCCTTTGAAAAAATTATCCGGTGGTCGTCGATGGTTGACTACTTTTAGCGTTAATGATGATACTGTATATGCTACTGGTTTTAGCAGTCGTTCTTTTCTAGAAGGGTTAGAACCAAACGCATTTTTTGCTATGGCTCAGGAAGGTAGATTGAATAATATTGATCGACAATTGAATACTGCCAAGACTGGTTATATGCAAAGGAAAGTAATTAAAGCTCAGGAAGATTTAACAATTGGATATGACGGAGCTGTATATAGTCAAACTGGTCATATTGTTGAATTTAGCTATGGTTCTGGTTTCGGAGTCAATAAAATGGTTCAGGATATCAACGATGAAGGTGATTTTTTCTTTTCTTTCATTAATACTCAGGAACTAAATGGCAGAATTAATAGTAAAAACGGGTTTAAGAGATATAATATTAGCGAAGAAATAGCAAATATTTTCAGTGAAGTATTAGGTGATAATGTGGAAATTGATCTTCCATCATATGTCAATGAAGGTAACGAGGACTTTTTTAACGATGATTATGATGATTATACAAGAGAAGATGAATTTGATGAAGATGTTTATGTCGATGATGATGACGGAGAAGGATTAGAATTTGAATAAATGAAAATGAAAATATAAATAAAATATATATTTATATTAAACTAGTTTAAAAGTTTTAGTTGAACAAGTACTCCCTACTAAGAAAAAATCCTGTCCAATCATCTCACCGTATAAATCAGTTTCTTCATTGTAAACAGAAGACGATACAGGAACTCCCTGATTTTTCATCACATTTTGTGATGAATTAGAACTCGAAAAATAATAAAAATTCTGTTTTCCATCAATTTCAGCTAACACATAATAATTGAAATCACCTTTAAAATTACCACCTTTAGGTGAGTAAAATACTTTCTTAATAATTGGAATATTACTATAATCCACTAATCTATTTTCAAAAATCCAAGAAGGCCATCGAACTATTTTTTGATATGATTGATCAAGATTAGTCACAGTTCCATCGATTATTGGATAATATGGACTAACATTAATACCAGCTTCTATAGATCCTTTTCTTCTTCCAGTTGTAAAAATTGAGAAGTTTTGTTGTGGGATATAAGTATTAAAATAAGGTTTAGTATTTAACGATCTGGGAATTGACGATAAATACATGTTATTCACAACATAGACTACCCCAGATTGGTAATCTCCTTCAGATGTAATTTTAATAACACCGCTGTTGATAGGTCGAACATAAGTCAAATTTCCAGATTTATCCATACTTAAAGGTATAGTACCGCTATAATCTCCTACAGATCTGATGAAAGGTTGTCCAATAAAAACCTCATTTTGAACTGGATCAGCTGAAAGATCACTTAACATAACACCCGAATTGATCGGATAAAAAAATCCAAAGATTATACCATTCGTCCGTAAATCATATAGAGGATAGGAAGTTGTGTCTGGACTTGGTATAGAAATGTTGTTGTTTCCTTTATAGGCAATCAAGTTTGGAAGAAGAGGTTGTGTATCATTAGCTATTAAATTAGAATTATAATCATCATCGTTTCCATATCCGTCATTCAAATAAATAGCGGTAATACTTCCAGGTAATAATGTTGGAATATCAGAAAACAATTTATTATATGAGGTAGGTCTATAAATATTAGAATCAAAAAATGAATCCTGTTTAGTAGAAGTATATATTCCACTCGCATCAAAAATATTATATAAATAAGTGGGCAATTTTACTGAAGTAGAAGATGTTAGAACAACTTGTCTAAAATAAACTGGGTAAATATTATTAACATATAATTCCCAAGTATTTCCAGTATTCAATATATGTTGTCTAACTCCATTATCAGAAATCAGAGGAGTGTTGGTTTGGAGTATCAATACTTCACCTCTTATTCCAATATCATAAGATTGAATACTAGATACAACTAGGGTAATATTTCCTCGATTCCAAAAATTATCACCATTAACTCCGCTAGGAACATCTATACTAAACGCCCCAACATCTTTTACCAAAACCAATTCACTACTTCCATATTTCAAGATAGTATCGATATCATTTTCTACTCTGATAGTTATTAAACTGGTATCTATCTCATAGGTATTTATTTTACTCTTACCATCATATTTTTGAACATTAATAATATCGATTTGAATAGATCCAGTTTTTAAATTGCTTTGGGAATAAATAATATCAGGAGGGTCATTTGCTGATAAACCATCAGTTGAAAACTGGGTTTTTTCAAGACTAGATACGACTATGTTTGTAGGATCGGTATTAGTTGAAATATATTGACTATTCTCATATGTACTGATAATATTCATTTGATTTAAATCAAATTCAAGAGGTGAATTCTTAACCTGACCAATATTATTTTGACCAAAAGTATTTTCAGAAAAATAAAGATGAAGAGGAAGAGGAGGAGAACAAGTCAAATCATAATCAAGTGTGAAATAAATTGTCGTAGATGTATTCGCTGATAAATATTTAGTTTCCAAATAAACTCCCGAAGTTGGTTTCGTAATAGTATTTGAGATTTTAAATCTCTGAACTAAAGGTAATTGAGAATCAGAACCATATGCTAAATTTTTCTTGAGTAAAATATAATCATCTCCGTTTTGACTAAATAAATTAAATGAAATATCATCTTCTGTTGATGAAGTAGGTGGATCAAAATTATAACTCATGGAAGAATTAATTCCATTTAAATTTCCATCCACATAGTTTTGATCTTTTATAATATATTGTGTTCCTTGACTAAATTGAATTAGACTGACACTATAATTTATTTTATCAGTGTTTAATTCCGAGTTGAAAAAAAATCCATCGCTGTCTGAATTATTGACATAAATTTTTTGAATCTGAGTTCTGCTACCATCAATATATGGAACTGATCCTTGAGACTGTTCATATTGATCAGTTAATTGATAGAAAAAAGAGGTCGATTTGTTAGTTCCAGTAGGACTAATAGGATATCCAGTTAAATTACTAGTTTTTTGAACATAAAAAGTTGTGTCTGTAAATTGAGAACTATTAACAGTTAATGTTCTACCAGTTTCTATAGTTAAAGAATCGCCATTTTCAAAAATATTTCCAATCAAAGTAGATTGATATTGGGCATTAGCCTGTTCAGGTGCTTGAAGATAATAATTTTTACTGGTACTCCAAATTTGCCCATATGGTTGATTAGTATTATCCATTGTTATTGCAGATCCAGAAGAGGTAGAAGAAAGATAAAAATTTTCTTCAATTATTCCATTAACAGTAGAACCTTGTTCTATTCTAATGTAATAATTTGTATCCTGAGGATATATTGTTCCGCCCGTATAAATTACTTGATCTCCATCACTAAAACCACTATTTATATTGAGGTTAAAACGAGAATTTCCTGGAATATTATTGATAACCATCTTTCTGATTCGATCAGCCTCAGAATTTTTTCGATAAATAGCGTATATTTGTTCAGATGAGTTAAATATAAAATCCGTGAATTGATTTCCAGAACCAAACGGATATAAATTTACGGTTACATTTTGTGAATTATAAGTATCATTAGTTTCAGAATAAGTATACAATGTTAATAAAGCTTGTTGTCCTGTATAATTGTTACTAGTAATTGATTGATAACCATTAAGTGTTCCTGACGAGGAAGGAGTTGGTATAAGAACTGTCTCTACTGAATAAGTTAAAAACTTGGTAGGTATTCCTTTAAAAGACGATGTTTGATTTGAAATTAATTCAGAGTTATGTCTAATTTTAATTTCTATCTCATCGAAATAATTAATCACTGGAAATAATTTTACATATTTACTATCAACAATAGAATAATAATAAACATATCTATTCTGTGTATTACATGTACTAGTTGGATCACAATCACTGCTTTCGAGACAAATATTATTATTAATCGAGAGACAAATATTATCAGAACATTCGAAACCGTCACTACATTGACTATTAACAAAACATTCTTGACGATTAAAATCTGTCCCACAAAAATTTATAATTCTTCCGTTTTTATTTTGAGCAGAAATACATAGATATGGTTCTTTACAATTATTATAAATTGGATCACAACTAGCTAGATGATTTTGTGTTTGATAATTACAATATCCGAGATAAGGAATTTCGTCTCTAAATTCTGAAGAAGAAGGATATGAAAAATTAAAATTTTTAGAAAAAGAATCTTTGATAAATGTACTCGCCAAACAAGTAAGTTTTAACTCAACTTTTTCCCCAGTGGTAGGATCAGTAAATTGTTCAGTTTTATTTGGATCACATTTCATAGCCTTTACATTTCCTCTTTTATCACAAATAACATCTACTCCTGAGAAAAAGTTATTTTTAACACAAAATCCATCACTTTTAATCAAACCATCATCACAAGGTATATCAACTCCAGCTATTTGAATTATTTTACCTCCTCTTGGAATTTTACTAACACAAATACCTAATTGTCGACCTCCAGTATTTCCTACAATTATAGTAGCTTCTTGACCACTCAACATCGGAGAACCCGAAATATAAAGAGCACTATAACCAGACTGTCCATCCTGACCTGGAATAGGTATTAAATTACTGGTTAACAGATACACGGAATAATTATTATCGTCATCAATTATAGATACTGAAATATTTTTCCCAAAAAATGGAAGATTGGGACTATTAATCTCATTATCAAGTATAATAAAATACCCGATATTTTTAACACCTTCGGTTTGAATATTATAAACGGTATCAAGAGATAATCCATCACTGTCTATATGAAAACATGTATTGTTATTGTATTGGTCATCAGATAAACAATCTTCATCTACAAGACATCCAGATTCATAGGGGAAATAATTGTATTTACAAATTTTCTGTTGAGGATCACAAATATGATTTTGACCAGATTGTTGACATCCAATATCAGTTATACATGGTTGATTAAGAGTATCAAATTCCAGAATATTAACACATACACTATTAAGACAATTAGTTGTTCCTTGTCCAGGAGCGCAATCATATAATGATTTACATACTCCCCCTATAGCACTAAGACAAATCCCTCCTCCCTTAACAAAATTTTCAACACATATTTTTCGATCAGTTTCATTACAGCCAGGAGTTTGATAAGCCTCTGGGAGATTTGGGACACCAGCCTGATTATGTTCTTGAACACATGGTTGACCTAAAGAAGCAAAACCATAACCACTGGTAGGATATGTGGTATCTTTTTCTCCATTTACATATGTTGGTACATCTGGTGTTCCATTACTTTGAATTACTAAAGGTGCATTATTTTCTTTCTGAAGAATCCAATACCATAGATATATAACTACAATTAGAAATATAATTGCGATCAAGGAAATAGAATTTGTAACCGTGATAAAGTGAAGATTTCTTTTGATAATTTTTATTTCCTTCACATCTTTCACATCCTTATCCATTTTATTTTTATCAAAGTAAATGTTATTATAATAACAAAATATAAAAGTCTATATTTTATGAAATTCAATATGTCTAAAACAATATTCGTCCTTTGATTTAGTCTTACATTGTTCTCCATTTTTCTTAATATGAGCACATTGTATTACTGGTTTTTTCTCTTTCTTTTCTAAAGGAGGTTTCGAAGAATGTTTACTGCAATAAATATCATCGTGTCTTTTTTTAAGCGAACATTGTTTTTTATATCCATAGATCTGGTCTTTAATTAAGTAATTACATTTCTCTTTTTCGCAGTTTTTACAAAATAATTTTCCTTGTTCAACTGATTTTTGACACCATATACCATGATAGTTATTATAACATGCTTTTCTGGGAATTGGTTTTCCGAAACTTGTTTCACTAAATAAATTAGTATAAAACGAATTAGCATTACGATGTTGTTTCATTTGTTCTTGGAATTTAAAGAACATATTATAATTACCCGAACCTGGAGGGAACGGGTTATTTGAAGTATGTTTAAATTGAGGTATGTTTTCCTTATTAACAATATATTTCTCATAATCATTCTTAACAATTGCAAAAGTCTCAGAATCTCCTCCCTTGTCAGGATGATTCTTTAAAATCCACTTCCTCCAAGTGGCTCTATCTGATATATTATGTTTTCTAAGTAGATCAGACATTTTCTTTTTGTTTCTCCATAAACAAAAAGAATTCAAAAATGGCCTTTATGTTATATGACTTTTGTAATTTTTTATACCGAGAATGCTGGGAAAAGATAACATATCCTATACAAATAATGAGAACACGGAGCCTTCCAACAATAGTAAATCGGGAAGGAATGATATGGAATCAACCGACTTTTCAAAGAGAAAGTCCAATTAGTTCTGAGGATGATTGGGATTTTGTGGAAATATTTAAGAAGAACAGAAATTGATTTAATAAAATTGAACAGGTTGGCTGTTACACGATTAGATCAATTACCAGATGATATTATATACATGATATGTGAATATCTTAGTAATTTTGATATATGGTGTTTAACATTTATAGTTAAAACAAATATTCCAAAAGAATGGACGTTTATTACAGCCACGTCTATAGATAAAACATATGATGAATCTCCTTAGTTCTGTTTCAAATGGTTTAGTTTATACACATTCACATATCGGATATTTAATTTGTTATAAACAAAGAAAACAAAGAAAACAAAGAAAAACACAAATTAAACTAAGAAAATTAGAAGATTTAAACTTATATGTTCATATATGATTTTGATGATAAAATCAGAAAATATAAAAACTGGAGTGATACTACTCCAGAAACCATTTATATCGAAGAACCAGGTCTTTACCATATAAGTTTTCATGATAATTATATTATAATAAATAAGAAAATTATTTTTAGAAATGCTATTACTCTTGAAATAGAAATACAATTCAGTATAAGAAAAAATATGAAAATACGTTGTTATACTATTATAGATGATTATTTTTATTATATTTCAGAAGATGAAGAATTTAGAAAACATAATATGATTAATAGTGATTTTTTAATAGATAAATTTGGAAATATTAATATTTATAAAGATGATAAAATAGAATTATATTTTTCAGCACATACTGATAGGGATGATGAAAAAATTATAAGTCCAGATGTTTTTGGAACTGATTTTTATCAAGCTTCCAAACGTAAGAAAAAAGAAGCACCTGGAGTATACTCTATTAATTATAATAATGGATGTTTATATACTTCTGGAAATTTTTTAATTAAAAAATGGAGATTTTGTGATGATGGAACTTTTGAATGTTTTTGTATTTTTCATTTATCTTATGACGATGGATATATACCTGGATCGATCAGAAATATAAATTTTGATTATCGTGGAACTGTATGTTGCGATATATTTAAATAAGTATACATACAGACAAAAATGAAAAATTAATTCTTATTCCACTTAGAAAAATAAAATGGTTAATCGAAACATTTTGATTGTTGGCGATGGTGGAACTGGGAAAACTTCCTATATTAGAAAATTAGAAGAACAAATTCCTCACGAAGAAGAATACCAAGATGAACTATATTTCTGTGAGAAAATTGTATCTTTTAATCTTCCACAATTAGGAAATGTAGATGTTTTTGATGCCAATGTTATCCCTGATGACAAAAATTTCTTAGATGCGGTAATTATAATGTGCGATGAAACTCCAGTTAATATTGATGAATATAAGAATAAGATCAGAGAGAAAAACGGGAATATTCCGATTATGATCTTGTTTAACAAATATGAATTGAACTATACTAAGATAAATTATGATAATTATATTTTAAACCAACCAAACGATATAGTCAGAATCTGTTCTGTTCGTCAGAATTTTAATCTGGAAGAAACGTTTATGGAAATTGTTACAGCATAGAGATACATATATATTTCTTAAATTATCTGATTTAAGAAAATTAACAAAATTGAAAATTTAAATTTCATTCTGTTTAGAATAAAAGGAAAAACGATGATTGAAATTTTTGAAAAATTCATCTCAGACCTCAAACTATCCCAAGATATTATTGAATCTCTCAATGTTATAAGAGACAATAAACAGATGGAAATATACGCCTTATCTCTTCCAGATTTAGTTTATCCAGACACTTATATTTTGGCAGGAAGGATTTATATCTATCTTAATATTATGACAGTTCCGTCTAAAATTAGTAGTTATGTAGAGATCTTGGATGGTATTCTTAGGCCTGAAATTATTAATTTTATGATGAATAATGAAGATGAAATTGATCGGATGTTGGAAGAAACTTACTATTATAATTTTAAAGATCACACTATTTTATCAGCTTCTAAATGTATCGATTATCTTATTAAGATTTCAAAAGACGACCCCCCAGTGGAAACACCATGTTTGATGATGTTAAGACAAGCGGTTCAATTTTATCATGATGAAGGAATTGAACAAGTTAAGCAATGTTATTATGAATTGATCGAACAAGAATATGTTCATGCTTCTCCGACAATGTTTAATTCTGGGACTAAAAAGAATCAATTATCAAGTTGTTTTATTCTTAATATTGGCGATAATTTGGAAGATTTAGTTTATACTGGCGCAGGAGATGTAGCAATGATTTCAAGACTTCAAGGAGGAATTGGGATGGCTCTGAATGAAGTCCGTCATTCGTCTATTTCTAACACAGGTAAAAGTTCAGGTATTCTTCCGTTTGCTAGAATTTATGATTCTACTATTCGTTGCGTGGATCAGGGGGGTAAACGGAACGGAGCGATCACTATCAGTGTTAATGATTGGCATATCGATGCGTTTGATTTTTCTCAATCTCGAGATAACTATACACATAACGGTATTCGTTTGAAACAGGCTAATGTTGCCTTGTTTGTATCTACTTTGTTTATGACAAGAGTAAAAGAAGGAGGTAAATGGACTTTGTTTTGTCCAGCCAAAGCTTATTTAGGCGATCAGATATTGGTTGACAAGAATGGAAAAGAATTTGAAGAGTTATATATTCGTCTGGAACAAGAGATTCCAAAACGTGAACAGGAATTTAAAGAAGTACAAGAGGAATTGGAAAAGCTGGAAAAAATTGTTAACTCCAATAAATGCACTGAAGACGATATCAAGAATTTGCACCTCCTAACACGGAAAAGAATTAAAATAAGAAAGAATTTGATCGATTACCGAGTTTTGGATGCTCGTAGTTTTTATGAGCATATTTGTGATATGAATATTAAGGGTACTTTTCCTTATATTGTTTATACTGATTCAATGAATGGAAAAAATAATACTTCTAATATTGGAAAGACGCAGTCTTCAAATTTATGTGTTGCACCAGAGACTCTTATTTTGACTGAGGGAGGCCATATACCAATTAAAAATCTTGTAGATCAACTAACTGGTGTCTGGAATGGACAACAATTTTCCAATGTAACTGTCAAGAAAACTGGAGAAAATCAAGAACTGATTAAAGTGGTTATGAGCGATAATTCTTTCATTGAATGTACTCCATATCACAAATTTTATCTGAAAGATGGTACGGAGGTAAGAGCAGAAGATTTGAAAGAAAATATGGAGTTAATCGATGTTGAGTATCCAGTTGTAAATCTCTCCCTTGAAGGAGACTGGTATATTGATTTGGAAACTATAGGTGGAAAATTTCAAACAGAAGATATGGATATAAAGATATCTATGTTGGAAAAAATTATTAAAAATAATGGAAAACAATTAAGTAATGGAATTTCAATTTCGATTGATTACTGTCAGAAACTTAAATTGTTTCTTCAAACTTTGGGTGTAAAATCATATATTATTGAAGATGAAAAGGTATTTATTTCAGCAGATTCTATTTCCTTTTTGAGAAAATTAGGTGCGAGGATTTCCGGATATTATGAAGAAGATCCAATGGTAGGAACATTTGAATATTGTGTAAAAGAAGTTATTAAAACAGGTCGTATCTCAGATACTTATTGTTTCACTGAACCTAGTCGACATATGGGAATTTTTAATGGAATCCCTGCCGGAAATTGTCTTGAAATAACTTTACCTGCTACTTCTGATTCAATTGCATCTTGTAATCTAGGACATCTCAATCTTGGAAAATTTATAAAAACATCTCAATCTGGAGAGATTTACTACGATTTTAATCACTTAGGAAGAGCTACTCAATCCCTGGTTAAGAATATTGACAAGGTGATTGATTTCAATTATTATCCTTTAGATGAGCGAGATGAAAAGGGCAATGTAACTAAAATTGGTAAGATTCATCGTCCTAATATCGAAAATAGACCCCTAGGTATTGGGGTGTCTGGTTTGGCAGAAGTGTTTGCTAGAATGAAAATTCCTTATGATAGTGAAGAGGCCAATATCTTAAATAAGAAGATTTTTGCATCTATGTATTTCAATGCCATGTATAAATCTTATCTTTTATCCAAAGAAAGAGGAGAATATAAAACTTTCAGAACTGGAGAATGTAAAATATTCTCAAAAGAACAAGGGTGTTATGTTATTCATAAGGGATCTCCTCTCTCAAATGGTTATTTCCAATTTGATCTTTGGAATAGCGAAGCTGATTATCTTGAAAGCGTAGACCAATTAGAGAAAGATATTTATCGGAGAGAGGATGATATTCCAATCAAACCGGAGGAATGGGGCAATGATTTACCAGTTAAAAATTGGGATGAACTGAGGGAGAAAGTGATGGAATTTGGAGTTAGAAATTCCATGTTGATTGCGTTGATGCCTACTGCATCCTCAGCTCAAATGCTCAGAAACGCAGAAACTACTGAGGCTCATCAAACTTTAATTTATTCTCGAAAATTGGTTCATGGAAATTATATTAGTTTTTCAGAACCATTTGTCCAAGATATGATTGAGCATGGTCTTTGGAACCGTAACACTATTGATTTTATCAATATTTGTAATGGTTCTATTGAAAAATTACATCGTTTTGTAGCCGATAATCCTCGGTATTTTCCGAAGGATTTTTATGTTGAAAATGAATCTAAGGAAAGAGTGATTAAGAAATCTATCCTTATTCAAATTATGGAATTGAGAAAAATTCATAAAGGAATGTATGAAATTTCTCAGAAGGTAACGACCAGAATGGCTCGTCAGAGAGGTATTTATGTTTGTCAATCACAATCACTTAATATTTATCTCCCAGAACCCAGTAAGAAAATGCTTTCAGCGATTCATCTTTGGACTAACGCTCTTCGTTTAAAGACTGGAATGTATTATCTGAGAGCCAACCCGGCTACTCAGACTGGTAAATTCACAACTTCGGTCGATATTCAAAAATATCATCGAAAAATGCAAACCGTTAAGGCTATTTGTACCGAGGATGAATGTATTATGTGTCAATAATTACATAATTAAACTAGGATCGGAAAATATTTCTTGGGGAGTTTTCTTATTTTTACATCCACAGTTAATTTTCCTTTTGATTTGGATTAATTCTAATAGAATCAATCCCCGTAAACTTGTACTTGTTAAAAACATAAAATAACGAATCATTACTTTTATAAAAATAATTACTTTTATAAAAATAAACATGAGAACTATTTATATTACTCTAATTTCAATTTTTTTTATATTATTTATCTTTTTAGTTGTTGCATTTTTAAATTCTAGGATTAAATTAACTAACTTTGAATAATTATCTTTTATTAAGTAACATCCAATTAGAAAAAGACAACACAAATGTCCCAACATTTACTACGGCTAAAAAGAGATAAGGATCAGATCTTCCTTTCAATAAATTTTTCATTTTCAAGTAAGTTTATTTTAACATAATATTCAAATTTATTAAACAGAATTCAATAAAGATAAAATACATGTTTTGAACGCTATTTTATTCAACTGTTGAACCTTATCATCCAATAGGAAAAAAAGTAATATTAAAAAGATTTATATTATCAGTTCTATAAGAACAAAAATTGAAAACTTTTTAAAAGACTAATTCTAAAAAATGGCTATCCGTACAACATTTAAATTTATCTCCAAGTTTCTCAAAACTAACGAGAAAGCTTCTTTCATTCTACATTCTGTAGAAGAGGATGATTTAGATGAATTTAGAAAAGAATCAGCTGGTTTTGTCAGCGGTATACTTCTTATTAACGATAAGAAACCAAGAAAGATGAAAGAAAAAGAATATTTTCTATCCACTATTGACTGGGAGAAAGATGAACAGGAATTAATGGAAAAAACCAGAGGCGCCTTTATTTTCCATGAAAATTTTAATGAAAGCGAGAGCGAATTTATATCACGAATGGAAAATTATCGAAAATATTATCCGCTTATATTTATTTCTCCTGAATCAGATAGCGAAATTTATAGTTCTCATTTAAGTGGTTGGAAAGAACATGCTTCAAAACACGGAGTTATTATTTTTGTTAATAAAGGAAAGAAAGAATTTGAAGATTATATAGTTAATTTCAAAAAGATTCTCTCCAAAGAACCAGAAATAAAACCTGTAATTTCTGTTAGGATGGTAAAAGATGATAATGGAAGAGATCTGGTTGAAGAGGTATTTGATACTGGAAAGAAGAAGAGTAATAAGGAGAGACCCCCCTCACCAATCACTTGGAAAAAACCCACCGACGAAGCAAATTGGTCTATTTTTGATAATCTTCCACAACCGTCAATGTCTCCAGATCCATCAAATCCAACTTGGATTAAAGAATTTTATATTTATCTCCGAGAATTAGTTCAAAGAATTACACCTCCTGGTAAAGAGAAATTGATAGATATTATTGTTAATAAGGACACTATTAAAGATGTTTGGTTAGATGTTTTTACAAGTGGATTTGTTAATCTTAACCCAGGCGAGAATTATGAAGCATATGAAGCGGTTGGGGATTCAGTCTTAAAATATGTTTTTTATATTTATCTTTATGATCGTTATGCTCCTAATATTAATCAGAACCAGTTAAATGATTTAAAAACTAAATTTCTTTCTAAAGGTTGGCAATCCATCGCTGGAGAAAAAATGGGTCTTCATGAATGGGTGTTAATTCCTGAAGTATTGAGAAATCATCCTGCCACAAAAGAAGATATGCAAGAATCATTCTGTGGAGGATTAGAAATTATATTGAATAAAGTAATTCCGAATCAAGGATATTCTAAAACTATGTTACTATATATGTTTCAGAAATTATTTAGAGATTATGAGGTTGACTTGACTATAAAATTAACACCTAAAGAAACTCAGGTAGAACAATGGTTCGCAGGAATTGCACATGGAAAACGAGAAGAAAAGGTAGTGATCAAAAAACCTCAATCAGTTGATAGAGGTGAATGGAAGGCGGTAACCAAAGATTTTAGTCAAGTGTTGAAAAAGCATGGTATCTTGATGGGAATATCCGAGACTCCTGGTAAAAATGAATTAGGTGTTCGTTATGAGGAAGATGTAAAATCAAATGGAAGTGCTATTTACAGAGTTTATCTTGATGAATCTGGCTATACTACTCTCGAAAGAATGGGGATTAATTTATCTAGTCTTAAAAATAAATTACTTTCTGAAGTCAAGAGTAGTACTTTAAGTCAAGCAAAAACCAACGCAAGAATTAAGGCAATGGAAAAATTAGAAGAATTAGGAGTTACGCAAGATTGGGTAAATCGACATAGAAAAGCGAAGAAGAACAAGGACATTCAAGGAATTGACGAAGCTTTAATTAAGGCTCGACATGAACATAAAAATATAGTCGAAATATACCCGGATCAAACTAAAGAAATCTTAAAGGATAAAGTTTTCCAATTGATTGGGGTGACTAAAGATGGTAAGAAGATAAATTTGGAAACTATGATAGTCTTTGCTGGAGGAAATTCTAATCCTACCAATGCTTTCCAAGATTTAGTAAATAAATATTTGGCATCTAGTAGTAGTGATGAAGATGAAAAATATGAAAAATAAGGAGGAAATTGAAATATAAATAAATCATTATTTATATTAAACAAGTAGAGATGTTGCCAGATCAATTATCCCAAACATGGAATACATTAGAAGATAATTTTACCCAAACAATGATCAGAGTTATTTATTTTTATCTGATCGGAAGAAAAATAACATCCATCGACAGGTTATGTCAATTTATAATTACAGTTAAACCAGGTAATATCTATAAGATAATAGATTATTTATCTAATGTTGATAAGGATATAATATCGATTGTTATTCCCCGTTCTGTTACAAGTATTGGAGATTATGCTTTTGTGCATTGTAGAGGTTTAACATCTGTTGTTATTCCAGATTCAGTTACCAGTATTGGAAAATATTCTTTTGCTTATTGTAGAAGTTTAACATCAATTGTTATTCCTCCCTCGGTTATAAATATTGGAATATGTTCTTTCTTAGGTTGTCCTTGGTTTAACAAAAAATAAATATCTTAGACTATAAACATTTCTTATGCCACAATGAAATCACACATCATCGATTGATAAAAAATAGATGCTTTTTGATTTATAGTTGCTAGATACCACGATAGTGCTAAAAATATTATACCTATTAAGATACCGGTAATAAAACCAGAAGAAAATGTAAAATCCGGTAAAAGTTTCATAATTTTAATACCGATCTCATTTAATACTGGTACAAAAAATTTCTTTATAAGTATTTCCGAATTCTTGAGGTTGGTAATAAGCTGAGAAAATTATTATTTGGACTACAAACATGAATAAAAGCATACCAAGAAATAAACCTATCACAAAATTAACCCCTGGTAAATCTCTTTTTCTTTTAACATCTTCCTCTAAAAGATTCTGATTGATCATTTTAACTACTCTATTAAAGCTTTCATCGCTTCTTCTTTTTCTCTCCGTTCAGAAAGAAAATCTTTTTTTACATAATCAATCATAATCATATATCCATTAACATTAAAATTATAAATATTTTTATCGTTGATTAAATTAGATGTCATAGCTTTAAGTTTATATTTTTTATCAAGATCAATAACTTCATCAGTAGTTATCAAAATAGTATTATCATATTTATCTTTTTTAATTTTAAAATCTATTGTCCACAATTTTCCAAATGGAAGAAATAATGAAATAATAATATTTTGATCATTATCAATATTATATTCTTTTCTAATATTCTGATCTATCTCGGTTAAATATTCAGCTTTTTTATTCATCCAAACTCTCTTGTTATGCACAATAAACGAATCATAATTATCTTCATTTAATTTCTCTACTTTTGTCAAATCAAGTGAAATAGGTCTATTCATTTTTAAAATTTATAATTTAATTAGAAATTCATTTACGTTTTGATAGAGTAAAATCTTTTTACTATTATCTTTTTTCCTATTGGATAAGTAGGATCAACACACATATTTCTCCATCTATTCTGAATTAAAAAAGCTGACATATGTTTTCTACCATATTCTATTTCTAATGAAGAGTATAAAGTTTTAGAAAGATGATCCCAATTCCAATCTTTATCCAAGTTAGCTTGAACTATTTCCCAGGTAATATTAGGATTCTTAGAAAGCAAACTCCAATCCCAATCTTTATCCAAATTAGCTTGAACTATTTCCCAGGTAATATTAGGATTTTCAGAAAGAAAACCCCAATCCCAATTTTTATCCAAATTAGCTTGAACTATTTCCCAGGTAATATTAGGATTCTTAGAAAGCAAACTCCAATCCCAATCTTTATCCAAATTAGCTTGAACTATTTCCCAGGTAATATTAGGATTCATAGAAAGATAATACCAATTCCAATTTTTATCCAAATTAGCTTGAACTATTTCCCAGGTAATATTTGGATTTCTAGAAAGATAATACCAATTCCAATTTTTATCCAAATTAGCTTGAACTATTTCCCAGGTAATATTAGGATTTTCAGAAAGCCAACCCCAATCCCAGTTTTTATCCAAATTAGATCGAACTATTTCCCAGGTAATATTAGGATTTCTAGAAAGAAAACTCCAATTCCAATTTTTATCCAAATTAGATCGAACTATTTCCCAGGTAATATTTGGATTAGAAGAAAGCCAACCCCAATCCCAGTTTTTATCCAAATTAGCTTGAACTATTTCCCAGGTAATATTTGGATTAGAAGAAAGACAACCCCAATCCCAGTTTTTATCCAAATTAGCTTGAACTATTTCCCAGGTAATATTAGGATTTAAAGAAAGAAAACTCCAATCCCATTCTTTATCCAAATTAGCTTGAACTATTTCCCAGGTAATATTAGGATT
>Ga0105052_10001597_pt1 | contig 29444 bp, 26 predicted proteins | sample FRY03_FD_78094 | JGI IMG/M metagenome (GOLD analysis project Ga0105052, IMG submission 78094) | Freshwater microbial communities from Lake Fryxell liftoff mats and glacier meltwater in Antarctica - FRY-03 | ecosystem: Environmental > Aquatic > Freshwater > Ice > Glacier meltwater ... | reverse complement strand
CTGGAACAAATCCATCCATTCCATAGTTTTTAATGATGAAACCTTGTTTTCCTCATTGAGCGTAACGCGAAGTTCTTTGTTTGCATTTGAGTGTTCGTATAAAGCTTTATAACGAAATATGGTTTCATTTCCTGCTGAACTTTTATATACTTCCATTAGCTTGATGTCTATAAAACTGCCATATCTCGCCCTAAATTTTAAACATACTTTTGAATGCTTTTCCAAAGTTGTATTTTGGATTACTGATGGTGTTGCCTCATTGTCCTTAAAAGGAATGAATTTTGAGGTGTTGCAAATCATCAAAATTCTTTTGCCAAGATCATAGGCCTTTTTCTTTTGATTGGCATCGACTTCGGAAATAGGTACTTTTGTGTTTTCAATTATAACAGGCGCGACGTAAACAGGTTTTGATTTACAACCAATCAATAAAATCAAAAGCAAACTTAGAATTAGAATCTTATTTTTCATAGCAGTAGTTTTGTTTAAAAGCAAGTTCGGGAGATAAACTGTTATAAAACATTGCCAAAGTTGGTTTAATCGAGTTTTATAAAAAGGCATACTTTCCCATTCTATTTCTAACGGTTCAAATGTATTTAAAGTATAAAATTCAAGGTAATTTATGCTTAATTTTTGTTCCCCACAGGTTTTTAACTTGATCCCAGAAAATAAGGAATATCTAACCAAAAAAGTGAACAGTATATTTTCGTTAATCCCCCTTTCTACAAGGGATGAAGAAAATAGTAAGCATAAAAAAACCCACCAAAAAAATTGATGGGTTATTCTTCGTAGCGGGAACAGGACTCGAACCTGTGACCTTCGGGTTATGAGCCCGACGAGCTGCCTACTGCTCTATCCCGCGTTGTTTCGGGTGCAAATATACGACGAATTTTAATAAATACAACTGATTTGAGAAAAAATATTTATGTTTTATGTATTGACCTGACAGTTCAGCTTTTATCCTATATAAAAAGTTAAGAAGAAAAGATGTTTCGTTATAAGCTGTGGTAAACTGAAATAAAAAAAACCTGAAAAGAAGACTTTGCAGGTTTTAACTAATTAAATTCTGAAATATTATAAACTATTCTTCAGAAACAATTGCAGTGTTTTTATCCATAGTCACTTTTAAAACTTCGGCTACACCTTTGTTGTTAATCATAGTCATATTCAACAAATCCAGTTTGGCCATATCTTTTGTAACCAAACCGCTGAACTGATTGTATGAAATGTTCATTTCTTTTAGACTGTTTAATTTTGCCAAATCAAAAGGAACTTGACCATTCATTTTATTGTCAAAAAGACTTAGTTGTTGCAGTTTAGTCAAATTTGAAATGGAAGAATTCAACGTTCCAGTAATTTTATTACTGTTTAAAAGCAACACTTGCAAGTTCCTCAATTCATAAACTGATGCTGGAATTTGTCCTTCAATAAAATTATTATACAACGACAATGTTTCTAAATTAGCCAGTTTACCAATTTCGGAAGGGATTTTTCCAGAAAACGCATTCATAAATAATTCAAGATTTTTCAATGAAGACGCATCTCCTAGTGAGATTGGCAAAGAACCTGATAATTTATTAAATGATAAATTAAGCGATTCTAGTGATTTCATCTGACCAATTGTGGAAGGAATCACTCCTGAAATAGCATTTTTATACAAATTCAAATTTTTCAAATACACTAAACCTGAAATTTCGGAAGGCAACACACCAACTAAATTATTGTTGGGTAATTGAACAGAAATAACCTTGTCCTCTTGTAAACCTACACCATACCAAGTAGAAACTGGAGTATTTAAATCCCATTTTGAAGTCCAATTTGCTCCGTTTGTCGCATTATATAATTTTACGAGCGCGTTTTTTTCAGAAACTGATACATCTGCTTTCATTACAAACGCAAACATTGTTATTAATATTAGTGTGTATATGTTTTTCATAATGCCCCTTTTTAAAATTAATTACAAGCTAATGTACACTGTAAACTGCTTAAAAACTAATAAAATCGACTAAATACACAAATTTAAAATAAATTATCAAATAATTCGTACGTTAACGAATTATTGTACGTAAAAAATTCGAAATTCAGTACTCTTAAATATTTTCTACATAACGATAAAAATCATATATTTTATTCAATCAATCTGAATCTTAACTAAAATTAGTACGGAAATTAACATTTACTCTCTGCTTATTGCAGCTTTGTCGACACTTTTAGTAGGAGTAATTTGGTTTCATCCAAAAGTTTTTGGAACAATGTGGATGAAAGAATCTAGAACCACTCCGCAAGAATTAAAAGGGCGCAATTTGATTTGGCGTTTTGTCATCTCTCTTAGTAATGCATTTTTTATGTCTATTATTTTGCAATTTTTGGTCATTTACCAATATAGTGTTTTGAGTTTGACCGGTGGTGACCCAACTAAAGTCTTGCCTTCATATACGGCTTTTATGGCAGATTATGGCGATGCGTACCGTACCTTCAAACATGGAGCCCTTCATGGATTTTTAACACGATTATTTCTGGCAGCTCCAATAATTGGCACAAATGCCTTGTATGAAAAAAGAAGTTTTAAATATGTCTTAGTAATGAGTGGCTTTTGGATTAGCTGCTTTACCATTATAGGAGGTATTCTTTACTCTTTGCAATTGTTTTAACATTTACTTACCACTTAATCGCTCTACATTTGCGGAGCGATTTTTTTTATTTGAAAACAACTTTATTCATAAAAATATATTCCTCTTCCTCAGAACTTCCAGAAAACTGGAACCAATTAGCCCTAGATAATATTTTCCTCAGCAAAGAATATATTACCGTTTTAGAAAAATCGGCTCCAACAAATATGACTTGTCATTTTATCGGATTGGTCAAAGACGGAGAATTAGTAGGAATTGCACTGTCTCAATTATTAGATTTAAACAAAATGGAATCTTTTGGCGAACGTGACAAGTGTATAAAAACTGCCGTTCGAAACGTAGTTTTCAAGAACTTTTGCTCTCATATTTTAATAATTGGAAACAATATGCTCACGGGGCAAAATGCCTATGCTTTTTCTAATAAAATTGACAAAATTCAAGGATTGAAAGCCTTAAAAACGGCTTCTGAAAAATTAGAAATAATTTTTAAAAAGAAAGGATTAAAAGTACATGTAACCACTTTTAAAGACTTTGCAATAGAAGAAACAGCAGGATTTCAACAAGCAGGATACCAAAATTATTTTCAATATTCCACTCAACCCAATATGTTATTTGATATTCCAAGTCATTGGAAATCGGTGCAAGATTATATTAATGCGTTGACAAAAAAATATCGAGATCAATACAAACGCGCTCGAAAAAAGGCCGAAGGCATTGATAAAAGAAAAATGCACTTGGATGACATTATCAAATATGAAGAAACTATTTATGATTTATATCATCACGTAGCAAAAAACGCCCATTTTAATACTTTTTTCCTTCCGAAAAACCACTTTCGAACTTTTAAAGAAATCCTCAAAGATAAGTTTCTTTTTTATGGATACTTTCTTGATGACAAACTGATTGGGTTTAATACGCTAATCAAAAATGGCGAAGTGATGGACACTTATTTTTTAGGTTATGACGACAGCGTTCAACGCGAAAAAATGTTGTATTTGAATATGCTCTATGATATGGTTGCTTATTCTATAAACAAAGGGTTTAAGGAAATAATTTTTGCCAGAACAGCATTGGAAATTAAGAGTTCCATAGGCGCAAAGCCACAAGAAATGTTTGGATTAGGCCAACATAGCAACAGAATTGTCGATCTAGCTTTTGAAAAAATATTTTGTTATTTGGATCCAGCAGTGGTTTGGCAAGAGCGAAATCCTTTTAAATAATTAAGAAATAACATCTGGAACTGCCACTTTAATCTTATGTGGTGAAATACTGATTTCTAGCACTGTTTCCATTCCGCAATATTCACCATCAACTTGGAAATCGACTGGTAAATTAGTTTTAATGGTTGCTTTTTTCGCAGACACAATTTCAATATCTTCGTGATTTAAAAGCATATTACCCATAATAATTTCGCCAAAAATTACCAAATCCAGATTTTTCAAAATTACTAATTCAAACTTGCCGTCATTCATAACCCCTTCTGGATTGATGGTTATTCCTGTGCCATATTTGCTGGAATTGGCTATGAAAATCATCCTTGCATCACATTCAATAACTCTATCGTTAACGGTTATTATAGCCTTGAACGGTTCTCCTGAATCAACTAATGTATTCACAATTTGCAAAAAATAACCCCATTTTCCCCTTACTTTGCTTCTTTCGTAATTCTTTACCAATTCCGCATTCAATCCCAAATCGCTTAAGTGAAGGCATTTTTGGTTGTTTATAATAACAGTGTCCAATTCTATATAATTATTGTGAAAAGCAATTTCCAAATTTTCATCGAGCGTTTTCATCAAATCCAAATCTACAGCCAAACCATTAGAGGAACCAGCTGGCAAAATGCCAAAAATCACATCTTGACTTTCCGTTGCCTCAGCTACCATTTTTATAGTTCCGTCGCCACCGACGATGATAATTCGTTCCGGATTATACTGTTTGTAAAGTGTTTTTATTTTTAAAATATCATCCTCCCCAGAAGTTGTATACAGAATGAGATTTTGATTTTCTTTTGACGCAAAAAGTGCTGTCGCATCAATAAATTCCGATTTATCAACGCCTCCAGAAATTGGATTGACAACCAGTAAAATACTCTTTTTCAAAGTTTAATTGCTTTTATTGATTAAATTTAGTTATTTTTAATGACACTTCAAAATCCAATAATAATGAGGCCTATTTTAAAATTGTACCGTGGCTATGCCAATGAGGACGAATTGATTGTAATGGGCCACGTTTTTAAACCAACCAAGAGAAAGGATTATGACTTTCAGAAAAAAAAATTCAAAAATGCATCCTCGATCATTAGTTTATTCAGGACTAAAACACACGCAAATGCTGATGTTTATTTGAATCATAACAACACTACCATTCACACTAAAACACTGATTGACGGCTATTTCAAATTTTGTATTCCGGTAGATCATTCTATTGGTCACGGTTGGATTGATTATGAAGTGAGCATTATTTTTGGCAACGAAACAATCGTGGCTAAAGAAAGCTTTATTCGTCCTAAAAAAGAAAATTTAGGAATCATTTCAGATATTGATGATACTTTTTTAGTTTCATACACTCTGAATCCATTAAAAAAATTATATTATTTGTTGTTTCGAAATGTAAATTCCCGAAAATTATTTGAAGATGTCGTTCCGCATTATCAAGCTTTGAGTAATGCAGGAAGAATTAATGACGGTGAACAAAATGCCTTTTTTTATGTTTCTAGCAGTGAATGGAATTTGTATCGTTTCATTGTAAAATTTACCGAAATACACCAATTACCAAAAGCCGTTTTGTTATTGAAAGACATCAAATCCAGTCTTGTAGATTTTCTCCGAACTGGCAGAGGCGGTCACAACCATAAATTTGAAAAAATAAAACACATCTTGGAATTTTATCCCAATTTAAAATACGTTTTAATTGGTGATGATTCTCAAAACGATCCATTTTTATACGAAGCCATTTGCAAAATTTTCCCCATCGCCGTGAAAGCAGTTTATATCCGAAAAACTGGTTCTCAAGAAAAAGAAAAAGTGTCCATTGCCTTAAAAAATATGGAAAGCCTAGATGTTTCTGTGTGTTATTTCTCGCACAGCAGTGAAGCCATTTCGCATTCAAAAAAAATTGGCCTGATTTTATAAATTAGCAGCATCAATTTCTTCTTGAACAATTTCCCAATCCAAAAGTAATTTGTCTAATTCTACTTTTTTCTTGTTGTAAGCCATAAAAAACTTAGCGTCTTCAATGTTTTTGTCATAATTGGAAGCCAGCATTTTGTCGTCTTGCTGAATGTCTCTTTCCAATTGTTTGATTTGACTTTCGACCTTGCTTAGTTTATTTTGCAGCGCTTTGCCTTTTTTCTGATCTTCGTAAGAAGCTTTGTTGCTCTCTTTTTGGTCTTTCGACTGCGCTCGAGATGACGATTTATCTGAATCTTTTTTCTCTACTTCACGCATATTCTCGAGGTTGCGTTGTTCCAAAAAGTAGTTGACGTCACCCAAATATTCTTTAATTTTCTGGTCTTTAAACTCATAAACAATATTGGACATTCCTTGAAGAAAATCCCTGTCGTGAGAAACCAAAAGCAATGTTCCTTCATACTTTTGCAAAGCGGCTTTCAAAACGTTTTTGGATTTTATATCCAAGTGATTCGTTGGCTCATCCATTACCAAAACATTTATGGGCTGCAAAAGCAATTTACAAAGTGCCAAACGATTTCTTTCGCCTCCAGAAAGTACTTTAACTTTTTTCTCTACTTCATCACCACGAAACAAGAAAGAACCTAACATATCGCGCACTTTTGAACGATTTGTGTCAGTTGCAGCATCTTCCATTGTTTGAAGCAAGGTAATTTCGCCATCCAAATATTCCGCTTGATTTTGTGCAAAATAACCTACTTGCACGTTATGACCCAATTTAATGTTTCCATCATATTCAAATTCGTTGACAATCGCTTTGATGAAAGTCGATTTTCCTTGTCCGTTTTGTCCAACGAAAGCAATCTTGCTTCCTCTTTCTACAAGAAGTGAAATGTCTTTCAAAATCACTTTCTCACCGTAGCTTTTAGTAACTTCTTCGGCTTCGATTACGACTCGACCGGGAACTTTAGAAACTGGAAACGAAATATTCATCACTGAATTGTCGTCTTCATCCACTTCGATTCGCTCCACTTTGTCCAATTTTTTTATGAGCGATTGTGCCATCGATGCTTTGGAAGCTTTGGCACGGAATTTTTCGATTAATTTTTCGGTTTCTTCAATTTTTTTGGCTTGGTTTTTTTGTGTTGCCAATTGCTTTTCGCGGATTTCATGCCGCAATTCTAAATATTCGGAATAGGGTTTGTTGAAATCATACGCTTTCCCCAAAGAGATTTCGATGGTTCTATTGGTCACATTGTCCAAGAACATTTTATCGTGGGAAACAATTACCACCACTCCAGGATAATTACGCAAGAAACTTTCCAACCAAATGATACTCTCGATGTCCAAGTGATTTGTAGGTTCATCTAAAAGCAAAACATCATTAGCCTGCAATAATAATTTGGCTAATTCGATACGCATTCTCCAACCACCCGAAAAAGTTTCGGTTTGGTCATTGAAAACCTCTCTTTTAAAACCCAATCCAAGAAGGATTTTCTCGGTGTCGCCAACATAATTATAGCCTCCCAACAGGTCGAAACGATGGGTGTAATCCGAAAAATCTTCAATGATTTGGCTATATTCATCACTTTCATAGTCCGTTCGAGTAACCAACTGATGATTGATTTCCTCCAATTTTTTCTCTACAATTTTAATATCGACAAAAGCTTCATAAGCTTCTTCAAGAACTGTTCTTCCTTGTTCAAAATCGATATCTTGACGCAAGAAACCCATTCGAACTTCTTTTTCCTGAGAAATAACGCCGGAATCAGGAGCAAAATCTTTCGCCAAGATTTTTAGCATCGTGGATTTCCCAGCTCCGTTTTTGCCAACAAGACCAACACGGTCTCCAGCACCCAATCGGAAGGTAACTTCTTCGAACAAATAAGTTCCTCCAAAAGAAACGGATAAATTATGTATATTAAGCATTTATTGAGTTTTGAATTTGTAAATTTGCATCTCCAAAAAAGGAGAAAATTAATTTTTTGCAAATGTTAAAAAAAGGATCCAAATTAAATAGCATTTTAACAGGAAGTTGTCCTAGATGTCAGAATGAGAGTATGTATTTGGATAAAAATCCTTTGCGTTTTTCCAAATTGCTCAAAATGAACGAAAAATGCAGTCATTGTGGTTTGAAGTATCAAATTGAGCCTTCCTTCTTTTATGGCGCAATGTATGTGAGTTACGGATTGAATGTTGCACTTGGTGTGGCTGCTTTTGTAATTTCTTATGTTATATTCAATTCCAGCATAAAAATCGCTTTTATTGCTATAATTGTTTCTAATGTTGTCTTGTTTCCTTTCGTTCTAAGGTGGGCCAGAAATATTTACATCAATATGTTTGTGCCTTTTGATAAGAAATATAAAAAGTAAGCTAACTCTTTTTATTGAATCTTTTAATATCGATGGTTTTATCTAAAGGTTTTTGGTATTCAATATTTTCAAACAAAGCTTTTGCCATTGCAGGTCCAAGCATAACACCTCTTGTCCCCAAACCATTCAAAATATGTATCGAATTGTGATTTGAATACGTTCCTACCAATGGTTTTCTGTCCTTGACTGTTGGTCGAACTCCGGCAAAATGTTCCACAATTTCAAAATCACAGTTTATAATCTCTTTTATTTTTTCGATTAATTCTGCTTTTCCTTCTGCTGTTGGAATATCAGTTTTGTCATCCCAATTATAAGTCGCTCCAATTTTGAAGCGATTATTGCCAAGAGGCAAAATAAACACGCTTGTATTTAGAATTACGTCTAAATTGAGTTGGGGCGCTTTTATGGTAAAAAGTTCTCCTTTTGTTCCGTCCAATGGCAATTCTTTAAAATAAGGATTGGCATGCATTCCAAAGCCTTCCGCAAAAATGATGTGTTTTGCCTGAATATCTTTGTAACGAACACCTTCACTTTCTTCTTTCAAAAGCGAATAATCAAAAGATTCTTCTAAAAATAATTTATTTTCCACAAGGAATTCCTTGTATTTAAGCAACAACAAAGCGGTGTCTGCATATCCGGTTTGCAATACCTCGCCAAAACCAAAAGGAGAATCAATCGACGAATACTTTTTTGAAATTAAATTGGTCGATAGAAATGGTGTCAAATTCACTTTATCGGAAGCGGTGAACCAATTGTTTTGCTCTTCGACAGAGAAAAATTTTCTCAAAATGGGCATTTCAAAATGCACTTTACAATCTAGTTTTTTTTCCAAAATGGAGAAAAAATCATTCATAATAAGCAAATGTTCTTTGGCTTGACCCACTGCGCTGAAACGTTTCAAAATGACAGGATTATACAAACCTCCAGCAATTTTAGAAGAGTTTTGCGAATTATTATCCAATACCAAAATAGATTTATTGTTTTGCAGGGCAATTTCGGAAAATGAAATACCAGCTAATCCAGAACCTACAATTAAATAATCTATCATTTGTAAAGAAGTTTTAAAATTTGAATTATGTCTATAAATTAAAAGAACTCTTACCAAAGGCAAGAGTTCTCCATAATTTTATATCGAATGGATTCTAATAATTCCACATGTCTTGTTCGAAATCACGAATTTTTTCTTTCACTCTTTCCGCTTCCAGCAATTGATTTTGAGCATTATCTTTCATATAACTCATAATATCTCTGTCGCCATAAACATTCTCTTCTTGATAAATCACAGAATTAAATCGTCTCGAATTTAGTATCTGGTCGAAAGAAATTGGCATTGCCGAATTTTTATCATTGAAAGATTTTGCTTCATGCAGCACATCTCTTGAAGCCGGGAAAAACACCCAGAACAATTCAATGTAATCTTTTTCTTCACTGTTCATTGTGTAAACATCTGGAGTAACCGGACAAATACCCAGCAATCTGTATTTCAATTCACTTTGACGTTTGTCAAAATACCAATATCCTTTAATTTTATATTGGCTTACATCTTGAGACGTAAGATCTTGTTTTACGATATATTCAGGTGAAATTGCAATTCCAGCATTAATTTGCTCTTTTCCAGCATCGGTTGTGTCAATACGAGTCAACGAAGCTTTGATGTCTTGGTATGATTTTTTAGTATTGAAATAACTGTCTGAGTACACTTCCGAAATTTCTCCGCTGCGAATGGCTCTTGTCAAAACATCGTACAAAGAACGTCTGTCAGGTCCAATGTTTGCCGTATCTATTGGAAAATATAAAGGAAAATTAATTCTTTCGCTTAAATCAATAATTTCCCAAACCGTTTTCCCCATCAAAACGTCTCTGTCATCAACATACCCATATTCCAATGGTTTGTCATTGTCAGCATTGAGTTGGGCAGCAGACTTGAGTCCAATTTCTTCAGGAATCTTTGCGTTAAGCAAATTAGGCTGAGCATAAGAAGCCACACTTCCAAGAATGGAAATCATAACTATTAAAAAATTTCTCGTATTCATCATTATATCAGTATAAGTTATTGAAGCAGCTTTTTTGTCAAACTTCCTTATTATTGTATTTCATAAATCACCGGTGCAGTTCTTGGCAATAAATAACTACCTGCCCCAACTAATTTGGTTTTGATTTCAGAAATGGTTACTTGATCGCCTCTTCCCACTTTTGAAAGCACCGATTTACATTGTGCATTCAATTTATTTCCTGCAACAACTACTGTAGGCAATCCAGTTACTTTAAAGTTGAATCCAACAACATCCAAGCCAACTTCAAAATCAAAATCAACTAATTTAGCTCCAACCGTTGAAATTTCTAAACTTGATTTAGGCCCTTTTACAACACCCATTTCTCCTCTAATAGTTCCTGATGGCCCTGGAATTCCTTTTATTCTAAAGGTTTTCCTATCTGAAACTAATGAATTATCAGGAAGCTTTCCGGAAACGTTAATTACAACTTCTGTTCCTGATCCTGGTCTCATACTATATGCTCCTGGAGATCCAGCAGATGATAAACCTGGCGCATTAGCTGTAACTTTGTCAGCAGATATTCCTGCGAATGTAATAGTCATTGGGTTTACAACTCCACGATATACTACGTTCATTTTGTCGGCAGATATTGTAGCTGATTTTGGTCGAGCAACAACAACATATTTATCATTTATTGGCAAACTAATTACTTTTCCGTTTTCGTCAAAATTGAAAGACCCACTAATAGGATGCTCTCCGATGTTACCTGAACCAAAAGAAAAATTAGCTTGACCTGCTTGTGCTGGCACATTTGAACCATTAACAATTACTGATTTAGCAATTAATTTTGGATCAAATTTACCTAATATAATTTTTCCTTTTACAGCTTCTCCTTGGAAGAAAACTGATTTTTCAAGAACTACTATTGGTTGATATGCTGTAAGTGAAGCTGCTGCAATCAAATCTGATTGAAACATTGATGCCATAACATCACTTTCGGTTGCTTTTACATCGGCTTGCAACTGTGTCAATTTAGTAACCGTTGCAATTAAAGGAAATCCTTTGTAATTATAATCAATCCAAGGCAAAGTAGCCCCCGCAGTTTTTGATTTAACTGGATTAGTGGAAAATCTTTTTTCAATTTTTTGAATTTCGATTTCAGGAAGTTTACTGCCTGCAATTTCTTTGATTTGAGCCGGATAGTTTATAATTTTTGCTAAAAATTCTTGGCCTTCTTTAGAAACTTTATCTCCTTTGAAGAACAATCGATCCACTAAATCGCCTTTATCCATTTGCTCATACAAGAAATTCCCTTGTTCGTCTTTTTCGGTTTTTTTAGTAATTGTTGTTTTAATACCTTCTAAATAATCACAATATTCTTTAGAAATCTTTCTGATTTTCTCCACTATGAGTTTTTTTTCACCGTATTGTCCAGGTTGTTCCTGAGCTTTTTGGGAAAGTTGTCCAAATGAATTTTCATTTCTATCATCGGTGATTGAATTTGATTCGATAATTTTTGAATTTAAAATTCCAAAAGCCGATAATACTTCTTTGGACATATTTAATGCTAACATTGCGATAAAAACCAAGTACATTAGGTTTATCATCTTCTGTCTAGGGGTTAGTTTTCCTCCTGCCATATTTTCTAGTAATTAGTTTATTGGTTTTATATAAAGTCTGAACTAATTATCCTTTATTATTCATTGCAGAAAGCATTCCTCCATAAACATTGTTCAATGATGACAAGTTTGTAGTTAATGATTTCATTTGTTCTTTTAATTTTAAGTTGTTTTCTAAAACTTCTTCATTTATCTGCTCATTTCTGGCAGCACTTTGAAGTTGTACTTTATATAGACTATTCAAAGATTCCATTTGCGCCGCAGCTAATGATAATTCCTCACTGTATTTTTTAGTAGAAGCCATAGAATCTGCCGTTGGCATAATGCTTTTAGCTGCGCCTTCAAAATTTTTGATGCTATTTCCTAAACTTACCATTAATTCCCCATCAATTTTTGCATCTTTAAGCATTGCATCCAACTTTTTGGATAACATTCCTTCAGCATCTGAAAAAGAAGTTTCTGCTTTTACTTGTCTTGGCAAAGCTTTACCACTTGCAAGTTCGGGGTAAACCAAAGTCCAATCCAGTTCATCCTCTACTGGTTCGAAGGCAGAAAGTGCAAAAATTAACGCTTCAACTACAAGACCAATAGTAAGCATCAAATTTCCTGTGATGAAACCAAATTCAAGGTGCGTGATTTTGAATAAAGCTCCAATAATTACTACTGCTGCTCCCATTCCGTAAGCAAAATTCATTTGTTTTTTATTGAGTAATGACATAATTTTAGTGTTAGGTTTTGTTAATATAATTTGGTTCGTTTATTTTTTTTTCTTGATTTTTTCAGTTGATTGTGTTCCCATATAATCTTGAACTGTTCTAAATCCAATAAAACTTCTTGCTGAATCAGCATATTCAAATGTTCTTGTACTAACCTGAAGAAAGTAGGCAACATCTTTCCAAGAACCTCCACGAACTACTTTACGTTTGTTCGATGTATCCATATTGTTTGGATTCATTGAAGATACATATTCGTAAGCATTGGGATCATAAGCTGAGTCCGTCCATTCTGCAACATTCCCTGCCATATTATAAAGATTGTATCCATTAGGCTCGTACGACTTAGCTTCAACAGTATACAAAGCTTCATCCGCGGCATAATCTCCTCTGTTAGGTTTAAAATTGGCAAGAAAGCAACCTCTATCATTTTTGGTATAAGGTCCACCCCAAGGATATGTGGCAGATTGTAAACCACCTCTAGCCGAATATTCCCATTCTGCTTCTGAAGGCAATCTGAAAGAATTAGTCAAATCACGACCTTTCTTTTTGGATCTTATGTAACTGTTTTTATTTAATGTTCTCCAGGCACAAAATGCTTTTGCTTGTTGCCAGTTTACACCAACTACTGGATAATCGCCATAAGCTTGATGCCAAAAATAGTCATTGTGCATTGGCTCATTATAGGAATAAGAGAAATCCTTAATCCAAGTTGTGGTATCAGGATATACTTTTACTTGTTCTGTTCTGATAAAATCTTTTCTTTTTCCAACTTTGGCTTTAGCCGCAGCTTGAATGTCCATCCAAGAATAACGGAATTTCAATTTATCAACATCAATCGTTCTTAATCCGTTGTAAGATGCTTCTATAGGCAAATACATAGAATCCATAACTTCAGTGTAATACTCGTCTGGATATGCTTTAGTGTCTTTAATAAGTTTTACTTTTTTATTCAATTTTCTACCAGCATAAGGATCATCATCTGTACCAATACTATAATAGTTATCGTACATATACTTATCATAAGCTGTCATTTTTTCTGGGTCTTGATCATTGAAAGCAAAATCACCTATAGTACCGGCATTTTTGCCTTTTCCTTTTGCAGCACCACCACCTCCAGGTTTTGAACCAGTTTCATCAGCTAAAATGGCTAATCTAACTTTTATAGTAGAATCTTTCACCCATTCTACAAATTGGCGGTATTCTCTATTGGTAATTTCCGTTTCGTCCATATAAAAAGAACGAACTGTAACCGTTTTTGTGGTTGCGTCTCCAACATTGGCAACATCTTCATCAGATTTTCCCATAATATAGGAACCTCCTGGAACTAATGTCATTCCATAAGGTTTTTCTGGGTGCCATTTTGCTCCTTTAGCACCAACTAATTCGCCTTTGTCGCTTGTTTTACCACAGCCTGTTAGTAGGGTTAAAATTGCCGTAAATGCAATGAACTTCTTCATATAAATTAGCGTTATATATTTATTATTATTGATTGCGTAAACCTATTTATTATTATTTAATAAAACAATTATTTACCATACTATTTATTTGATTACCCAAAACTAAAATTAAAAATGATAATAAAAAAATATTTTATCGATAAAATGCTAAAATCATCGATAAAAAGCTATATATGAGATATTTTGTAAGTTTTATTTTCTTAAAAACACAAACAATATAATTGCCTTATATCTCATACTTATGATTCTCTGTGTAATTTAACGGTATCTTAAACAATATTTTTCCGTTGCGCTTTCCACCATCTTTCGGGAATTTCCTGATTGCAAGCAGCCAAATATTCATCATAAGAGCAAGGTAATAACGTACTTTTCTTTAACTTATTATTGCTGCTTAAAATAAATGGTATTTCTATCCACCACCTATCGGTTTTGTTACTTTTATAAAAAATTAGTTCCTCTTCCAAAGGAATAATGTACTTTGTATAATTTTCTTTACTTCCAAAAGGATACTCGAAGGAACGGTAATGAAACCCCTCTATAAAATACCAAATAATTTGGGCTATTAAAACGGATTCTTGCTTGGAGTTCTTATGGTTGAAAATACCTAAAAGCGAAACTTTATCACTTATTCCAGAATATCGCGACAGGGCGCAAATCTCTTTTCCATTGAATCCGTTAGGCGTAAATGGATTGACATTTCCAGAATCAGAAGATTTAACGGATGTCAAATCAATACTCACAATATCAGCACCTCTAAAAACGGGTTCAGCAATAGCCAAGTTGCTGGAAATATCTCCCAATCGATAGGCATCAAAAAATAACTTATCAATCAAATCAATTTCTTCTTGCGAATTATAATAGGTCTGAAACCCAACATTGCTGAAATTAAAAAGATTATTGGGTTCCTCAATTATTATTTTGGTCAAATAAGAAGAAGCAGAAACAGCTTCGCTTTCTTTTCCAAAATCAAATTTATTGTCTATGGAAACCAAGTTAACCATTTGTTCCAAATCATCGTAGCCTCTGTAAAGTGCATAAGTCAAATCTTGTGAGCCGCCAATAACTATTGGAATAATTTTCTTTTTGATCAAGTTCGAAACTACTTTTTTCAAAGCAAAATAAGTATCAGAAGCCGAATTCCCAGCTGAAATATTACCTAAATCCGCTATGGAAGCATCCCAATTTCCAGGAAACAAGCCATACAAATCTTTTCGAATGTGAGATAAATCTACTTCCTCAGTTTGATTTACATCGCCTCTATTTTCTAAAACTCCGATGATGGCAATTTTAATTTTATTCAAATTTGGAAAATCTTCGGCAGTATGAAATACGACTTTGCTTCCCAATTGCTGGGAGGAAATCTCCTTTACAAATTGAAGGATCTCATTGTCTAAAGGCTTTAGAAAATCAAATTCCATATATTATTTCTTTTTTACAACTGGTTTTTTAGCAACTGCCTTCTTTACTGCTGGTTTCTTTGCGGTTGTAGTTTTTTTAGCAGCTACTTTCTTAGCTGGTGTTTTCTTGGCAATCATTTCTTGAACATCGGCCAAGGTCAATTTGGTGGCATCGATGTCTTTGCTCAATTCAATTTTGATTTTACCTTTTGTAATCACCGATCGTCCCCAGCGGGCTTTTTCGACCAAAATTCCTTCTTCCTTCCAGTTGTGCAAAACCTTATCGATATTTTTTTGTAATTTATCTTCAATCAATGCTTCGATATCCGATTGTGACAAATTATCAAAATTGTATTTCTTACTCACATTGATAAAAATCCCGTCCCATTTAATAAAAGGCCCAAAACGCCCAGTTCCTTTTTGAACACCTTCACCTTTATAAGTGGCAATTGGCGCATCGGCTTTTGCTTTATCGTCAATTAATTCTTGAGCTCTTTCCAAGCTAACATCCAATGGATTTTCGCCTTTTGGCAACGAAACAAAAGCACTTCCGTGACGTACATAAGGACCAAAACGACCGTTACTTACCTCGACTTCTTCTCCTTTATATGTACCTAAATTTTTTGGCAACAAAAACAAATCCAATACTTCTTCCAAAGTGATGTTTCCAATGTTTTGATCATTCATCAAACTGGCAAATTTTTTCTCTTCGTCATCGGCTTCTCCAATTTGTGCCATTGGACCAAATTTCCCTAAACGAACCGAAACTTGTTTCCCCGTTTTTGGGTCTTTTCCAAGGATTCTCTCGCCACTTTCCCTGTCAGCATTGGCTTCTACATCTTTCACGTTTGGGTGAAATTTATCGTAGAATTCCTGCATCATAGTTGTCCAATTCACGTTTCCTTCGGCGATTTCATCAAAATCCTGTTCCACTTTGGCAGTGAAATTATAATCCAAAATATTACCGAAATTTTTGACCAAGAAATCCGTAACAATAGTACCAATATCTGTTGGAACGAGTTTTCCTTTATCGGAACCTGTGTTTTCTTTAAGCAACTTCTCGCCTACTTTACCAGATTGCAAAGTCAGCTGTGTATAATTACGTTCTTGACCATCAAGATTTCCTTTCTCCACATAATTTCTATTGATGATGGTAGAAATCGTTGGCGCATAAGTTGACGGACGACCAATTCCCAATTCTTCCAGTTTTTTTACCAGTGAAGCTTCTGTATATCTAGCCGCTGCACGAGAATATCTTTCGGTGGCAGTGATGTAATTATTTTGTAATTTCTCGTTGACTTTCATTGCTGGCAACATCCCTTCTTGTTCTTCATCATCGTCATCACTTCCTTCCAAATACACTTTTAAGAAACCTTCAAAAAGCAACACTTCTCCAGAAGCAGTGAATATTTCGCTGTGATTATTGGCTACAATTTTAACATTGGTACGTTCTAATTCAGCATCGCTCATTTGTGAAGCCAAGGTTCTTTTCCAAATCAAATCATACAAACGTGCTTGATCTCTGTCAATGTTTACTGTATGTCGCGACATATCCGTTGGACGAATCGCCTCGTGAGCTTCTTGTGCTCCTTTGCTTTTATTGACAAAAGTTCTGGGTTTCGAAAACGCTGCTCCGTACGATTTGATAATTTCGGCTTGAGCGGCTTCCATTGCATCTTTTGACAAGTTCACACTATCCGTTCTCATATATGTAATGAGTCCAGCTTCGTACAAACGTTGCGCTAATTGCATTGTGATTCCAACAGGTAAATACAATTTTCTTGCAGCTTCTTGTTGCAAAGTCGAAGTTGTAAAAGGGCCTGTTGGGGATTTTTTGGTTGGTTTCGTTTCTAAATCCGAAACCTTATAAGTAGAACCGACATTCTTATTCAAGAAATCTTCGGCTTCTTTTTTGGTATTGAAATTTTTAGGTAGTTTTGCTTTGAATGTTTTTCCAGATTCATTAGTAAATTCAGCAACAACTGAATAGGATGCAACTGCATTAAAATTCTGAATTTCGCGTTCCCGCTCCACAATCAAACGAACTGAAACCGATTGAACACGTCCTGCCGAAAGTCCACCTTTGATTTTTCTCCAAAGTACCGGCGATAATTCATAACCTACCAATCTGTCCAAAACTCTACGAGCTTGTTGTGCATTGACTAAATTATAATCGATTTCACGTGGATTTTCAATGGCTTTTAGAATGGCTGTTTTCGTGATTTCGTGAAAAACTATTCGTTTGGTTTTCTTCTTGTCCAATTTTAATTCTTCGGAAAGATGCCAAGAAATAGCTTCCCCCTCGCGATCCTCATCACTTGCTAACCAAACCATTTCGGCATTTTTGGCCAAGGTTTTCAATTTACTTACCAATGCTTTTTTATCGGCAGAAACTTCATATTTAGGTTTGAAACCATTTTCGACATCTACGCCAATTTCTTTAGATGGCAAGTCGGCAATATGCCCATAACTTGACTCGACTTGGTAATCGCTTCCCAGAAATTTTTCGATTGTTTTCGCCTTTGCTGGTGACTCTACTATTACTAAATTCTTTGCCATAGGTATATTTTTCTAGGACAAAAGTAGAAGAAATTTTTAGATTTTTTCTTTTATTGAAAATTTTTATACAATGTTACAAATATAAACTCACTTATTCTCGCTCTCCTATAAGACGATTTGAAGTAGAAAATCAAGAAATAAATAATAAATCGAATTGACTTAATATTTTAATTTTGTATGTAATTATTAAAGTGTTTATTGTTAAAAAAAAAATACTTAGGAAATAAAAGATGCTTTTTTATAAACAAATTTGTTTACATTTGTATAATGAAAACTACACTTGACATAGTAAAGGGAGTTCATCCTGGAAAAATAATAGAACGGGAGTTGCAGAAAAAAAACATCAGCAAGCGAAAATTTGCGCTTTCAATTGATGAATACCCACAAACACTAGGTTCTATAATAAAAGGCAATCGAAATATGAATACTGATTTGTCTTTAAAAATTGAAGAACAATTGGGTTTTGAAGAAGGTTTTTTAATGACTTTACAAGTTTTTTATGACATAAAACAATCCAAAAAAGATTTAAACTACAAACCTGATCTTTCTAAATTTAGAAAAGGTGTTTTTTGGGACACAACTTTTGAGAAGATTGATTGGAGATTAATGAAAAGATCAATTGTACAAAGAATTTTTTCTTATGGAACCGAAACAGAACAAGAAGAAATTACACGTTTTTACGGGAAAAATGAAGTTGAAAAAATCTTATCAATCATACAACTAAGATGAAAGAATTATATTGGAACACTGTAAAACCATTACTTAAAGAAATTCTAAAAGATATAATTAACGAACCTCTTTTTATGCCTTATCGGTTAGTCGGCGGAACGTCTTTGAGTTTGCAATTAGGACATAGAATGTCAGTTGATATTGATTTATTTACTGATGCTGAATATAGTTCAATTGACTACAAAGCAATTAGAGGATTTTTAGAAAATAAATATTCCTATTGCAGTTCACGAAATTTAGATAATGTGAGTTTTGGAACTTATTTTGAGGTTGGCAATTCTAAAGATGATTTTGTAAAAATAGATTTGTATTACACCGATGAATTTATTGAAAAACCTATAACTATCGAAAATATTAGAATGGCGACTGCAAAAGAAATTATTGCAATGAAACTGGATGTCGTGTTGCGTGGCGGAAGAAAAAAAGACTTTTGGGATTTGCATTATTTTATTGGCAAAGTAACTCTTGACGAAATGATTGCTTTGTTCCAGAAGCGTTATCCCTATGATGATGACTTTTATAAAATTAAAAAACAATTAGTAAACTTTGCTATTGCTGACACCGATTTCGAACCGATTTGTTTACTTGGAAAAGACTGGGGAATTATAAAGTTGGATTTTTATGAATTTGTGGGGAAGTAGCAAATAATAACTAGCCCCCTTTGAAGAAGAAAGCCCCGAGCAAAAAAAGTAAAAGTTTCCTGTTCTAGAAAAGCGACCAAAGGAAGCTCTTTATAGGGCTTTAGAAACTTTACTTTTTTTGCCAGGACTTCCAACAGAAAGCAGGAAAAAGCTCCTTGCTTCAACTGCGCTCAGTATGACAAATAAATACTTAAAACATTGTTAAATCTCTCCCTGACATCTTGTCATATTTATTGAAATTGCTTTATCTTTGCATTCACAAAATACACGATGGAAAAGATTATTGAAGAAAGCAAACAAGGCGAAAGTCTCATTCTAGAATACAAACCCGAAAACACCAAGAAACTTTTTATAGAAAGTTACGGCTGCGCGATGAATTTTTCGGATAGCGAAATCGTGGCCTCCATCTTGTCTTCTATCGGTTACAACACCACACAAATCCTTGAAGAAGCTGATTTGGTTTTAGTTAATACTTGCTCGATTCGGGACAAAGCTGAGCAAACCGTTAGGAAACGATTAGAAAAATACAATGCCGTGAAACGCATTAATCCAAAAATGAAAGTGGGCGTTTTGGGTTGCATGGCGGAACGTTTGAAAAGCCAATTCCTCGAAGAAGAAAAAATTGTCGACCTCGTTGTGGGACCAGATGCCTATAAAGATTTACCCAATTTATTAGCCGAAGTCGAAGAAGGTCATAACGCCATCAACGTGATTTTGTCTAAAGATGAAACTTATGGCGATATTTCACCAGTTCGATTGATGAGCAATGGCATTACGGCTTTGGTCTCTATCACTCGTGGTTGCGATAATATGTGTACATTTTGCGTGGTTCCTTTCACCCGCGGACGCGAACGTAGCCGAGAGCCACAAAGTATTATGAAGGAAATTCAGGATCTGTGGGACAAAGGTTTTAAGGAAATTACGCTTTTAGGTCAGAACGTGGATAGTTATTTATGGTACGGCGGCGGGTTGAAGAAAGATTTCATCAACGCTACCGAAATGCAAAAAGCAACTGCTGTTGATTTTGACCAATTACTCGAAATGGTGGCTGTTGGTTTCCCAAAAATGCGCATTCGGTTTTCGACATCCAACCCACAGGATATGCACGAAAGTGTGTTGCACGTGATTGCAAAACATCCCAATATTTGCAAACACATTCACCTGCCTGTTCAGTCTGGAAGCAATAGAATTCTGAAGGAAATGAACCGTTTGCACAGCAGAGAAGAATATATGAATTTGATTGACAAAATCAGGACTATTATTCCAAATTGTTCGATTACACAAGATATGATTTCAGGTTTCCCAACCGAAACCGAAGACGATCATCAGGACACTTTGAGTTTAATGGAATATGTGAAATATAATTTTGGCTATATGTATTCGTATTCGGAACGACCGGGAACATTGGCTGGACGAAAAATGAAAGATGATATTCCGGAACCAACAAAGTTGCGAAGATTACAGGAAATTGTCGATTTGCAGCAAAAACACGCTTGGTTACGTTCCGAAGAATTCATTGGAAAAACAGTGGAAGTATTAGTTGAAAAACTTTCAAAAAAATCCACAGAAGAGTTTTCTGGAAGGAATTCGCAAAGCATAACGGTGGTTTTCCCGAAAGAAAATTATAAAATTGGTGATTTTGTAAATGTAGAAATTACAGATTGTACTTCTGGCACGCTAAAAGGTTTGGCTGTTGGATATTCTGAAATGAATTAACGATTTTACCACAGATTAAATTAAAAAAAGTTGCCACGAATTTCACTAATTAGCACAAATTTATTAATGGCACGAATTCCTTTTCACTTTTAAAAAATTAGTGAAATTCGTGTCAAATAAAATCAGATATGGAATTATACAAACAAGACGAATATTGTAAAATCATAGGACTCTTTATGGAAGTGGATAGGGTTTTAGGTGGTGGACTTTAGAATCAGTTTATAAAGAAGCGTTAGAAATTGAATTTAGAAACCATAACATTCCATACAAAAGAGAGAAAGAATTCATTATAAATTATAAAGAATACCAATTATCAAAAAGATTTTATGCAGACTTTGTTATATATGACGAAATAATTCTAGAGGTAAAAGCGACAAAAATGATAATTGATGACAACATTGCTCAGACCTTAAATTATTTGTCAATTACTAAAAGTGGACTTGGTATTATTGCCAATTTTAGTTTAAAATCATTACAGCAAAAACGATTAGTTTTATAATTTAAAATTCGTGTCAATTATTTAAGTATCATTAATTCGTGCCAATTCGTGAAATTCGTGGCTAAAAAATATGGAAACAATACAAAGTATAAAACAACGGTTTGAGATTATCGGGAATGATCCGAAACTCAATCGCGCAATAGAAAAAGCCATTCAGGTAGCGCCAACGGATATTTCGGTATTGGTTGTGGGTGAAAGTGGCGTTGGAAAAGAAAGCATTCCGAAAATTATTCATTCGCTTTCGCACCGAAAACACGGGAAATACATTGCCGTAAACTGTGGTGCCATTCCGGAAGGAACGATTGACAGCGAACTTTTTGGTCACGAAAAAGGCTCTTTTACAGGAGCAACATCAACTCGTGAAGGCTATTTTGAAGTGGCCAGCGGCGGCACTATTTTCCTGGATGAAGTGGGAGAATTGCCTTTGACAACACAGGTTCGGCTGCTTCGAGTATTGGAAAATGGCGAATTTATAAAAGTGGGTTCTTCGCAAGTACAAAAAACAGATGTGCGAATTGTGGCTGCCACCAATGTCAATTTGTTTGACGCCATCGAAAAAGGGAAATTCCGAGAAGATTTGTATTATAGATTGAGTACGGTGGACATTACTTTGCCTCCGTTGCGTGATCGAAAAGACGATATTCATTTGTTATTTAGAAAATTTGCGGCTGATTTTGCCCAAAAATACAAAATGCCCCCTATAAAATTAGACGACTATGCCGTTCAGTTGTTGCAAAAATTTCGCTGGAGCGGAAATATTAGACAATTGCGAAACGTGGCCGAACAGATTTCGGTTTTAGAAACGAATCGAGATATTACAGCAACAATATTACAATCGTATTTGCCTATCGAAGGAAGTAATTTGCCATCGGTAATAAAAGAAAGGAAAAACGAAAGCGATTTCAATACTGAAAGAGAAATCTTATACAAAGTCCTTTTCGATATGAAGAGTGATTTGCACGATTTGAAAAAACTCACCCTCGAATTGATGCAGAATGGAGGTGCAAAAGTACAAGAGACAAATTCGCACCTAATCAAAAAAATCTATGGAGCCAAAGAAGATGACAGTGAAATAGATTTTGAAGAAGAACCAACAACAGCCGTTATTACAACTGCAAACAAGGCAGACAATTATCAAGAACAGGATGATAATTATCAATTTGCCGAAAGTGTTGAAGAGGAAGAAATCCTGAGATTAGAGCAGAAAGAGGTCGAAATGATAAAAAAATCTTTAGAGAAAAATAAAGGAAAACGAAAAATCGCAGCCGATGAATTAGGGATTTCCGAGAGAACACTGTATCGAAAAATAAAACAGTTTGATCTTTAAAAATTAAATATCTTTGACCCGAACGCTAGCGAACTGGCGCAGCACTTTTAAAATAAAAAATGAAGCATTTACACTATCTCATTGCCTTTGTATTATTTATAAATCTAAGTAGTTGTTCCGTTTACAACTTTACAGGAACAGGTAAAATAGACGCCAAAACTTTTCAGGTAAGTTTTTTTCAGAATAATGCTGAATTGGTTGAACCTGGAATAGATAGGACATTTACATTGACATTGCAAGATCTTATCCAGAATCAAACCAACTTAAACTTGGTTAAAACTGGAGGCGATTTAACATATGAAGGCGAAATTACAGATTATCGAATAAGTCCAATGATGGCTACTGCAGACATTCAAGCTGCTCAAAACAGATTAACACTCAGAATAAATGTTCGGTTTACCAATAAAAACAAAGAAGCCGATAATTTTGAAAAACAGTTTGATTTCTTTTATGATTATCCTGCTGCCAAACAACTTACTGGAGCGACTAGAGACTCAGCAATTAAAGAGATATTCGAAAGAATAACTCAAGATATATTTAATGAATCACTGGCAAAATGGTAATATTAAGGTTAATTGATTAATTGATTAAACGATTACCCAATTCCACGATTAAACACTAAAAATGAACGTAACCGATTATACTTATTTGATTAACAAACCAAATGCTATCAACGAGAAGCAAACGGATGCTTTGGGGAAAGTACTGGATGAATTTCCTTTTTTTCAAAGTGCTAGAGCTTTGCGATTGAAAGGACTCTACAATCAAAATAGTTTTAAATACAATTATGCCCTAAAAGTTACTGCCGCTCACACCACAGACCGAACTATTTTATTTGATTTTATCACTTCGGATACTTTTGTTGCCATCCAAAAAGGATTGTACGACAAAAAAATACTAGAACTCCTTGACATTAGCGTGATTGATTGTTTAGTTATTAAGCCCGAAATAAGGCTTGAGCCAAAGACAAACACTTTAGAACAATCGATTCTTACTTCTATAAAAGGAGCTTCGGAAGCAGAAGAAAACACAAAAATTGTGGTCGAAAAACTGGACATTGGCAAACCTTTAGAATTTTCGGCAAATGAAAAACATTCTTTTCAAGAATGGCTCCAACTCTCCAGAATAGAACCTATTATCAGAGAAAAAGAAGCCTTGGACAATACTGAAATAGTATCAATAGACGAAGAAAAGAAGAAAAAAGCGGAATTGATTGATAAATTTATCGAATCCAGTCCAAAAATTTCTCCAGTGAAACAAGGCGCAATTTCCTCAACTTATTTAGAACCAGACACATCAGACACTTCGTACTTAATGACCGAGACTTTGGCAAGAGTCTATTTGGAACAAAAAAAATATCAAAAAGCGATTCAAGCTTATGAAATATTAATTTTGAAATATCCAGAAAAAAGTAGTTTCTTTGCAAACCGTATTTCGGACATCAAGATTTTACAACAAAATAATAAATAAACAATGAGCACATTTTCGATTTTTTTAGTTTTAATTACAATAGTTTGCTTTCTATTGATTGTAGTAATAATGGTTCAAAACCCTAAAGGTGGTGGATTATCATCAGCAATAGGTGGTTCTCAAATGTTGGGTGGCGTACAAAAAACAACAGACTTTTTAGACAAAAGCACTTGGACATTGGCCACGGTTTTAATTGTACTTATATTACTTTCAAGCTTAAGTTTTGGAGGTTCATTAAGTGACAATGACTCAAAAATTATTGAAAAAACAGAAACTACTGCACCTATCAAAAATGCTCCAGTAACTCCAGTTCAAAATACACCAGCTGGAACAACTCCAGCAAAATAATATTTACATAAAAGTATTTAAAAGCGTTAGCATTTTGTTAACGCTTTTTTTTATGAATATTCGTCGGTTATCATTACTTTTGCACAGTTAAAAATTCATAAAAACAAAAAACATAAATCATTATGGCTTTAAATATTAAACCGCTTTCAGACCGCGTTCTTATTGAACCCGTAGCTGCCGAAACTCAAACCGCATCCGGAATTTTCATTCCAGATACTGCGAAAGAAAAACCACAAAAAGGTACTGTTGTTGCTGTTGGAAAAGGAACAAAAGAGCACGAAATGACCGTGAAAGTTGGCGACACCGTTCTTTACGGAAAATACGCAGGAACAGAATTGAAATTAGAAGGAAAAGATTATTTGATAATGCGTGAGGATGACATTCTTGCGATAATCTAAAATTGCTTTTGGCTATTAGCTTTTAGCTATTAGCATCAAAAGAAAGAAATTAATAAATTAATAAAAATAATATGTTTTTGGGCTTAGTCTTTTTGAAGGTAAAACATACCCACCAAAAGCCAAAAGCCAAAAGCTAAAAGCTAAAATAAAATGGCAAAAGATATAAAATTTGATATTGAAGCACGTGACGGTTTAAAACGCGGTGTTGATGCATTGGCAAACGCAGTAAAAGTAACTCTAGGACCAAAAGGTCGTAATGTAATAATTGGAAAATCTTTTGGTGGACCAACAGTTACTAAAGATGGTGTTACCGTTGCAAAAGAAATAGAATTGAAAGACCCATTAGAAAATATGGGCGCTCAAATGGTTAAAGAAGTAGCTTCTAAAACCAATGATTTAGCGGGTGACGGAACTACAACTGCAACCGTTTTGGCACAAGCCATCGTGAAAGAAGGTTTAAAAAACGTTGCCGCAGGTGCAAATCCAATGGACTTGAAACGCGGAATTGATAAAGCTGTTGAAGCTATTGTTGCAGACTTGGCGAAACAAGCAAAAGTGGTGGGAAGCGATTCTGAGAAAATAAAACAAATTGCTTCTATTTCGGCAAATAATGATGAAGTGATTGGCGAATTGATTGCTAACGCTTTCGCGAAAGTTGGAAAAGAAGGTGTTATCACCGTTGAAGAAGCCAAAGGAACTGATACATATGTGGATGTTGTGGAAGGAATGCAGTTTGACAGAGGTTATCTTTCTCCATATTTTGTAACCAATCCAGAAAAAATGGAAGTGGAATTAGAAAATCCATACATCCTTTTATACGACAAAAAAGTGTCTTCATTAAAAGAATTACTGCCAGTTTTAGAGCCAGTTGCACAATCTGGAAAACCATTATTAATCATTGCCGAAGACGTTGACGGAGAAGCATTATCAACATTAGTGGTAAACAAATTACGTGGTGCATTGAAAATTGCAGCTGTAAAAGCTCCAGGTTTTGGTGACAGAAGAAAAGCAATGTTAGAAGATATCGCTATCTTGACTGGCGGAACAGTAATTTCGGAAGAAAGAGGATACACGCTAGAAAACACAACCATCGAAATGTTGGGAACTGCAAAAAGAGTAACCATCGACAAAGATAATACAACACTTGTAAGTGGTGCTGGTGAAGCCGATATGATCAAAAATCGTGTCAATCAAATCAAAGGTCAAATGGAAGCTACAACTTCGGATTATGACAAAGAAAAATTGCAAGAACGTTTGGCTAAATTAGCTGGTGGAGTTGCAGTTCTTTATGTTGGAGCAGCTTCTGAAGTAGAGATGAAAGAGAAAAAAGACAGAGTAGACGATGCGCTTCACGCAACTCGCGCTGCCGTTGAAGAAGGAATTGTTGCCGGCGGAGGTGTTGCCTTATTGCGAGCCAAAAGCGCACTTACCGCTTTAAAACCGGACAATGCAGATGAAGCTACAGGAATCCAGATTATTTCTCGCGCCATTGAATCTCCTTTGAGAACGATTGTCGAAAACGCTGGTCTTGAAGGCTCAGTTGTTGTGGCAAAAGTAGCCGAAGGAAAAGGCGATTTTGGTTACAATGCCAAAACTGACGAATATGTTGATATGCTTAAAGCAGGAATTATCGACCCTAAAAAAGTAACTCGTGTGGCACTAGAAAATGCAGCTTCTGTGGCTGGAATGATCTTGACTACCGAATGTGCGTTGGTTGAAATAAAAGAAGAAAATGGTGGTGGAAACCCAATGGGAGGCGGAATGCCAGGAATGATGTAATATTTCGCCGAAAGGAGAAACCCAAAATAAAAAAATCCGAAGTGAATAGCTTCGGATTTTTTTGTGGTTATAAATTCTAGGTAGAAAACGATTATTCTTGACGCGAATACCCGATAATAGGCCCAAAGGTTTTTCTAAGCAGCAACTCTGTAAACCCTTCTTTGACAAAATCGGTTAATTCTCCCACGATTTTAAAACCAAAATCGGTATAAAGTTGAAGCGCTCCTGTATTGAATGAAGACACACAAATAAAAATATTGGGTGAAATTTTTAAAATCCGTTCTTCACAAAAATTCAATAAGTTTTTTCCTAAACCTTTTCCTCTAAAGTCTTCGCTAACGCAAATAGTTTGGATATATCCTTTAAAAGTTCCTTCGGTTTGAATAATCACAAATCCCACCATTAGGTTATTGCTGCTCATTGTATATACTTCTTTTGACAAGTCGTCAAAGGCCAGAATACATTGGTCAAAACCCATCTCTAAAGTAATCCACGGATTTGATTTTGACATCATTACAGCACAAGTAGCATATTCATCAGGATTCGTCGCTCTATTTATTGTGGTAATTATACTAGAACACATAAGACTTCCCTATTTAATTCATTCAAATATAATCATTTTTTGTAGCTTTGAATTCATAAAATTCCTTCTATGAAAAATCAATCATTTTCAAATATTTTAGCCTTAATCTTTTCGCTTTCGGTCTGTTCCCAAAACAAAGACGAGAGCCTTTTTATTGAAAAAAACAAAATAGAAATAGGAGCAACACCTTCCGAAAGTGTTCTTAAAATTGCCCTCAGTTTTATAGAAACTCCCTATGTGGCTTCAACATTAGAAATAAATGAGACGGAACAATTAGTTTGTAATTTGCAAGGATTGGACTGTTTTACTTTCGATGAAAATATATTGGCCTTGTATCTTACCAAAAAAGCCAACTCGAGTTCCTATTCAGATTTTCAAGACAATTTAACCCAATTGCGCTATCGGAACAACAAAATAGAAGGTTATGCCTCGCGTTTGCATTATTTTACCGAATGGGTAAGACAAGCCGAAAAAAATGGATGGATTAAAGACATCACCCTAGAAATTGGCGGAGAAGTTACAGCCAAAGAAGTTCATTTTATGAGTGAAAATCAAAAATTGTATCCAAAAATTACGGATGAAAAAACCTTGGAAACGATTATCAAAAACGAGAATAAAATCAACAAAAAACCTCTTTCACAAATAGACAAGACAAAAGTGGCTGCTATAGAAAGCCAAATTAAAGAAGGTGATTTTATTGCGATGACTTCTACAATTAAAAATATGGATTGCAACCATGTTGGTATGGCAATCTTGCAAAACGGACGCATTCATTTGCTTCACGCCTCTTCATCACTCAAAAAAGTGGTAATCTCAGAAAAACCATTAACCGAGTATTTAAAAGAAAATAAAAAAGATGCGGGAATAATGGTGTTGCGGGTTTTGTAAAAACATCGACTTAAATCACAACGGGAATATATCTAATAGTTGCAACTCTTTATTTGTATCAAACTTTTTATGTTCAAGAGGAAGATTAAGTAGTCAAATTTTAGACGTGAAATTTTCAAAAACAACTCAAAAAGAAATTCAGGTTTTGATTGAATGATTTACAATTGATGACCAGTTTATTTCTGAAATAAAGAAACTCGGCATAGTGCCAAAACTATAATCACTAACGAAAATTACCTAAATTTCTAATAAAAAAATCCGTTCACCTAGGCAAACGGATTGGAGATTTTATCAAGTTCTTGGTTTTTATATGTGAACTCTTTTTTTAAGTAATTTCCATAAAACAGGAACTGTGGTAATGAGAACAATTATTATAACGATATATTCGATGTGGCTTTTTAAGTCAATGCCAAATTTTTCCATAAATAAAGCCGACAAATAATGTCCCGAAAGAATCATACTGAAAGACCAAAGAACGGAACCGAGTATGTTATTAAACATAAACTTTTTTTTATCCATTGCCGCAATTCCGGCAACTATAGGAGCGAAGGTTCTAAAAATAGGTAAGAATCTAGCAAAAATAATTGCTTTCCCGCCATATTTATCGAAAAAATCTCTTGATTGCAAAAGGTATTTTTCCTTAAACCAAAAAGTATCCTCCTTATTATAAAGATAAGTACCGCCTTTAACTCCAAACCAATAACCCACCATATTACCAAAAATACCCGCTACAGAAACCAACGAAGACAGCAAAATAACATTAGCAAAATCATTACCCACTGATATTTGTCGCATTAATAACTCACTGTAAATACCTGCCAAAAACAAAAGGCTGTCTCCAGGAAGAAAAAAACCGGCAAACAAACCTGTTTCAGCAAAAATTATAAAAAGGATAACCAACAACCCAATTTTTATTCCGCCAAATTCCATTAAAATATAAAACTCGGGGTTAATTAATTGAGACCAATCGAAATTATTCATAAACTTATTTTAAATAGTTTTGCGGTCGTGAAAGTAACTATAATTTGGCAAAACAGCACCATTAAGACAATGCATTTCCGCTTTTTTAATAAATATTTAATAGAATTCAGTCTTTTTGAAGGACTTTATTTATTTGACTCTTCCCTTTCATATTTGCAACAACTATGAAGCATATCATAATCTGCTTTTGCAGCAATTACTTCACCAGCATCG
>Ga0105052_10001595_pt1 | contig 29450 bp, 29 predicted proteins | sample FRY03_FD_78094 | JGI IMG/M metagenome (GOLD analysis project Ga0105052, IMG submission 78094) | Freshwater microbial communities from Lake Fryxell liftoff mats and glacier meltwater in Antarctica - FRY-03 | ecosystem: Environmental > Aquatic > Freshwater > Ice > Glacier meltwater ... | reverse complement strand
TGTTTTAAAAGTCTGTGTACAAAGATACATAATTTTGTTTAATGTTTGCATTAAAAGATTAAACAAAATGTTTTTTCACATAATTTGGCCTTTTCTTTTTTTTTGTAAAAATAATTTTAAGCTTTTACTTTAAGTGTCTTTTGAACCTTTCTCGCATTTTTTTTTGCTAATTCAATTTCGGGAGCTGTAACCGTTACATGTCCCATTTTTCGGAATGGTTTTGTTTTTTCTTTACCGTAAAGGTGAATATGAACACCTGGCATCGCAATTGCTTCATTCATTCCTTCATAAATCGCGCTACCTTCAAATGACTTTTCACCTAATAGATTAATCATAACGGCCGGCTGTGTTATTTTTGTCGAACCCAGTGGCCAGTTTAATATAGACCTAAGATGTTGCTCAAACTGAGAGGTTTCATTGCATTCTATAGTTTGGTGACCACTATTGTGCGGGCGCGGCGCAATTTCATTTACCAATAATTCCCCGTCGTTGGTAAGAAACATTTCAACGGCTAATATTCCGACAATACCAATTTTTTCTGCGACAGAAATTGCCAAATCTTGAGCGTTTTGCTCAATTTCAGTTGAAATAGCAGCGGGGGAAAAAAGAAATTCCACTAAATTTGCTTCTTGATTAAATTCACATTCGACAGAAGGATAAACAGCGATATCACCTCTCAAATTACGAACAACGATAACAGAAAGTTCTTTCTGAAAGGGTATTTTATTTTCTAATATCGACGGTGCATCAAACATTTTATCCATATCTGAAATAGTCATAATAACCTGAACTCCTTTTCCATCGTAACCTCCAGTTCTTAATTTTTGAACGAATGGAGCTTCGGCAGTTTTGCGAGCCTCCTCCGCATTCTTTACGATTCTAAATGGGGCGGTCGGTATATTGTTGTCTACGTAGAATTGTTTTTGGAGACCTTTGTCCTTAATAATGGACAGAACTTTTGGTTGTGGAAAAACTGGAATGCCTTCGCTTTCGAGTTTTTCTAAAGCCTCAATATTAACGTTTTCAATCTCTATTGTTATTAGGGATTTGTCTTTCCCAAAATTATATACAGCATCGAAATCATTTAATTCACCTTGCTGAAAACCAGTTGCTAGAGACGAACAAGGCGCATTGATATCGGGGTCTAAACAATAAACGTGAACATCGTAATTCGTCGCTTCTTGTATAAACATGCGTCCCAGTTGTCCTCCACCAAGCATACCTAAACGAAAATTTTTCCCGTAGCATTTTCCTTCCATGTCACAAAGATATAAATCTTCTGCTCAGGTCGAACATTACTAAATACGAGTAAAAGGTCAATAAATTGCTAACTTTTCCTTAATTTTGCACTTTAATTTATCACAAACGTGTTGAAAATATTAGACAAAACCTTTGTTCCTTTTATAACTGCAGAAGAAATTAAAAAGGAAGTTTCCTCTTTGGCAAAAAACCTAAATGAGGAATATACAGGAAAAGATGTGATTTTCATTGCCATTTTGAATGGAGCATTCATGTTTGCGTCTGATTTATTTAAAGAAATTACATTACCAAGTACCATAAGCTTCATCAAAGTAAGCTCTTATCAAGGTATGAATTCTACCGGTAGAGTAGATGAAATCATTGGGCTTACGGCAAATATTAAAAACAAACACGTAATTATCATTGAAGATATTGTTGATACCGGAATCACGATAGAGAAGGTGAAAACGTTGTTGACCTCTGATAAACCAGCTTCTATTGAAGTTTGTACATTTTTATTTAAGCCAGATGCTTTTCAGGAAAAAGAAATTCCTAAATTTATCGGATTCTCTATTCCTAACAAATTTGTTGTAGGATATGGTTTAGATTACGACGAATTGGGTCGAAACTTGGGAGAAATTTATCAATTAAAAGAGGGATCAGATCCAGAAAAAAATATGTTGAATATCGTTTTATTCGGTCCTCCGGGAGCAGGAAAAGGTACACAGGCTGAACGTTTGATTGAAAAATATGGACTGTTGCATTTGTCAACAGGTGATATTTTTAGATACAATATCAAAAACAATACGGAATTGGGTCAATTGGCGCAAAGCTATATGAGTAAAGGTCATTTGGTGCCAGATGAGGTAACAATAAAAATGCTGCGAGCAGAGGTGATGAAACATTCTGATAGCAAAGGTTTCATTTTTGATGGTTTTCCAAGAACTAATGCGCAGGCAGCAGCTTTGGACGAACTTTTAACTTCAATGGATTCGACAATAAATATCATGTTGGCTTTAGAAGTTGAGACCGAAGAATTGAAAATACGTCTTATTAAACGTGTTGAAGTTAGTGGTCGAGTAGACGATGCTGATCCTGAAATCATTGCAAACCGTTTGAAAGTGTACAAAAACGAAACGGAGCCTGTAAAAGCATATTACCAAGAACAAAATAAGTTCATTGGCATTAATGGTTTAGGAACTATCGATGATATTACGAAACTTTTGTTTCAAGCGATTGATTCGCTTTAATCTGTAAAAAAATATATTCTCAAAATGGCATCTGATAATTTTGTCGATTACGTTAAAATTCATTGTAAATCTGGTAACGGAGGCGCTGGATCTGCTCATTTCCGTAGAGAAAAGTACATTACCCAAGGTGGTCCTGATGGCGGAGACGGTGGTCGTGGTGGTCACATCATTTTACGAGGAAACTCACAATTGTGGACCTTACTCCATTTGAAATACAATAAACACTTTAAAGCTGAACACGGAAAAGGCGGTGCAGGGGCTTTGAAAACTGGTGGACAAGGTTCAGATACATATATCGATGTTCCTATTGGAACTTTAGCCAAAGATGTTGAAACTGGAGAGACACTTTTTGAAATCACCGGAAACGGAGAAGAAAAAATATTAGTACCTGGAGGAAGAGGTGGACTGGGGAATACTAATTTCAAATCCGCAACCAATCAAACTCCGCGTTACGCACAGCCTGGTGAACCTTTGCAAGAGGATTGGCATATTTTGGAACTAAAAATCTTAGCAGATGTTGGGTTAGTAGGTTTTCCAAATGCTGGAAAAAGCACTTTACTTTCTGTAATTACTTCAGCAAAACCGGAAATTGCTGATTATCCTTTCACCACTTTGCGACCTAATTTGGGAATCGTAGGTTACCGTGATGGACGAAGTTTTATCATGGCAGATATTCCTGGAATAATTGAAGGTGCGAGCCAAGGGAAGGGTTTGGGTATGCGTTTTTTACGACATATCGAGCGAAACTCAATGTTATTGTTCATGATTCCTGCTGATAGCGACGATATCCACAAGGAATATAAAATTCTATTGAACGAGTTAAAGCAATATAATCCAGAAATGTTGCTTAAAACAAGACTTTTGATTATAACGAAATCGGATATGCTGGATGAGGAATTGAAGGCGGATATTGAAAAGGATCTTCCTAAAAAAATTCAACATTTATTCATATCATCCGTTGCAGAACAAGGATTGACAGAAATGAAAGATCAAATCTGGATTGAATTACAAAAATAATGGAAACATTAGAAGCTTGGGACAGAGCCATTGTGCTAGCGATCAACAGCTTGCACACACCTTGGCTGGATGAGTTAATGTGGCTCGTTTCAGGTAAGTTAACTTGGTTTCCTTTGTGGCTTTGGTTTTTATATTTAGCTTACCGCACGTTGGATAGAAAGCACTTTTGGGTATTTTTAATCTGTGCTTTGGCATCAATTGGTATTGCTGACTTAACGGCAAAAATTCTTTTCAAAGACCTTGTTGAACGTTACAGACCATCACACAATTTGTTGTTGATGGATCAATTGCACTTCTTTGAAGAGTATCCCGGAACCTTTTACCGTGGTGGGAATTATGGTTTTATATCTAATCACGCTTCTAACTTTTTTGCTATTCTTTCATGGTCAACCATAGCATTATGGAATTCGAGAAGATGGTTTGTTTACCTCCTGCTATTTTCAGCGATATTGGTCGTTTTTAGTAGAATATATTTAGGGGTTCACTATTTATCAGACATTATAGGTGGAGCCATTTGGGGAATGTTAATCTCGTATTTGGTCTATCGTTTCGTATATTTGAATTGGATAGCAAAATATAAATGAATTATCTTTTGATTTTTTTGGGTGGAGGATTGGGTAGCGTGAGCCGTTTTGGTATTTCAAGACTGTTTTCAGGCATCTCTCAGAGTTTTCCATATGCAACCCTAACATCAAATGTTTTAGCAAGCCTTCTTCTTGCATTTGCAGTATATCAAATGCCTAAAACAGAAAGTACTTGGTTGCCTTATTTTTTAGTAATTGGTTTTTGTGGAGGATTTAGCACTTTTTCCACGTTTAGCCATGAACTAGTGTTGCTTTTGCAAAACGGAAATTGGATACAAGCGATTCTTTATTTGCTAATATCAGTTATTTGCGGAGTTGGTTGTATTTGGATGTTGACAGTGAAATAATAATAATCCATTATTAAGCCACAGAAATAGCCTCTTCAATCTCATTCAATAATACTACTCTTTCTTTGGCTAGTTCTCCTAGTTGAAAATCATTTATTTTTTTCTTACGTTTTAAATCAGTCCATGATGTCTTACTAGTGTAAGCCGCGAGAAAGAAAACACCGATTAAAGCGTAATAAATGAAACCTAGAATATAACTTGGATAAACGTAATTGTAGAAAAGGAAAATAACAGGAATATTGATCAAGCCCATAAGGATCATCCCAACCAAAAGCTTTACTGACCCATAAAAAACTTTCCGCTTAAAATTCTTTTCAACCCACCATTTTACTAATAAATAGACGACACCACAATGAATAATACCTAAAAGAGTTAATGGAAATAACAATACCAATTTCAATCTATCTTTTAACAAGTTCAACTTACCTATTTGAATTTTTTCGACAACGTCCATATCGTTAATTTTCGCCTTCGAAAGTCTCGCAATGTATTTTTCTAACTTTTCTCGAAGTGGTAAAAGTTCATTGTGAACAAGGTTTTTGTTCTCGTTGAAAAATTGAGCTAACTTTTGAGAATATTTGTGTCTAGTAATAAGAGGGATGGCGTTATTAACACTCGTTGGATGCATGCCTTTTCGGGTAATTCCCATTATATTTTCATGAAATGGTGCATCGATAGCTACTTCAATATGTGTGATGCATTGCTGCATCATTTCCTCGATTATTTTAGTTAAATCCGTTATCGTTTTTCCTGGATTTGACAAATAGGCTTCCTTGTAATCGTTTAAACAAATTTTATCTGAAGTTTCGACTAAAATATTGCTTCTCATCATGTTAGGCTCACTGTAATTGGCTCCTACAGCGGCAATGTATATTTTCTTCTTCCAATCTAAAATTTCGAGTGTTGTAAATCCAATTCTGATTGCACCTTTTTTAACCGGTTTTAATCGACGAATAAATACATCATCTGTAAATCCTTCACCAAAAACGAGAAGGTTTCGACCGTATTTTAAAACTTTGGCACAACGTTCAAATACAACTTCATTTTTGTTTTTGGTGTCTGCGCCATCGTGCTGACGGTAAATAGGCAACATGTGAGCCGCCCAAAGAATGGGCTTTGAGTATTTTGTAAAGATATCCGAACGTGTCATGAAAAAGGTAATAGGACGTCGAAGAGAGGCAACAGTCAATGGATCCATAAAGGATGCAGAGTGATTTGAAACGTAAATAGTGCTACCGAGAATCTCTCTAGGAGCATTTATAACAGCTGTTTTCTTGAAATATATACGAATGGAATATTTTAAAGAAACATACATCCACATGTAAAAAAAACGCATCATAATTAGTTCTATTTATATGCAAAAGTAGTTTTTTAATGCAAACTTTAAATTTGAGTGTTACTGCTTTTTACAGTTTAGTGCTTAAAACTTTCAAAAATAGTTGAGAATAGAGACCAACAAGTTATTAAATTTGAATAATTAATAATCTTGACGATGAAAAAAATTGGCATTTTCTGTGGTGGATTCTCCTCCGAATTCGATATTTCGATTAAAAGTGCAACAACTATTTTGGCAAATATACCAGATGGTTTTGATCCTTTTTTAATAGTTGTGCGTCCCGGAATATGGACGGTGCAATACAAAGGAACGGAAAGTTTACTGGATCTAAATGATGTGTCATTTACCTATTTAGGTCAAAAGCAAAAATTGGATTTAGGACTTGTTTATATTCATGGTAATCCAGGTGAAAACGGCAAAATTCAAGCGTTTCTTGAAATGAAAAAAATTCCTTGTTTAAATACTGGGTCATTAGCGTCAGAATTAAGTTTTGATAAGTGGTTTTGCAACCAGTTTCTCCGCGGATTTGGTGTCCCAGTAGCAAAATCTATCTTGTTGTATTCACCAAATGATTGCACCACTCAATACATGGTTGAAAACTTAGGTTTCCCCATTTTTGTAAAACCAGCTGATTCAGGGTCGAGTTTTGGAATATCCAAAGTAAGCAAGGAAGAAGATTTACCTGGAGCACTCGAAAAAGCATTTACTGAAGGAGAAACAGTCGTATTAGAGAGTTTCTTAAATGGAACAGAAGTAACTTGTGGAGCTTACCGAAATAAACAAGGAATACAAGCTTTACCCATTACAGAGATTATTTCCGAAGGAGATTTCTTTGATTACGACGCTAAATATTTAGGAAAATCTCAAGAGATAACACCTGCGAGAATTCCAGATGAAATCCGCGATAAAATTCAAGAGCAAACGAAAATGATTTACCAATTGTTGAGATTGAAATCTATTGCCAGAATTGATTATATGATAGTTGATGAAACGCCTTATGTAATTGAAGTGAATACAACACCAGGTTTTTCAAGCGCTTCAATTGTTCCACAAATGATTCAAGTAAAAGGACAAACATTAAAAGACTTTTGGAAAGAAATATTTGATGCTGAACTTAATTAGTAGATAGCCATTACATTCATAATAGCCTCTATTTTTTCTACTGTGATTGAATTTGAGCAATTGTAATTGTTGATTATAATTGCGAAAGCCAAGTCTTTGCCTGATCTGGATTTTACATATCCAGCGTAGGATTTCACCTTAGACATTGTACCGCTTTTAGCGAAAACACGACCTTCGCCATCCTGACCTTTACATACACTTATCAATGTTCCGCTTTGACCAGCTGTTGGCAACGATGCTCGAAAAATACTGTATTTATCACTTTTAGACATTTTATAAAGTAAGTCGCAAAAATGTTGACTACTCACGGCATTTGATCGTGACAATCCACTTCCATCCTTTAAGTTTAAGCCCGTAACATCAAATTTTTCGCCCCAGTATTTATTGATTTCGTTCAGTCCATTTTCGGTTGTTCCAAGACCTGTTTTTTCATAAGCGATTAAACACAATAGTTGTTCCGCAAAGAGATTCACACTTTTCATATTTGTATGATGTGTAATTTCCTTAATGGTATGACCTTCCCATTTTTTTAATAAAACTAGTTTGTTGTAATTTGGCAATTCAATTTTTCTTAATTTATATTGTCGTGCAAAATCAAAGCCTTCAACCACTATTTTTTGTTGAATCAAAGCTTCATAAAATTCTTTTGCCAATTGATATTCTGGATCGGGCAAAGAACCTTTTACTATAAATTCTCTTCGATTGTAGGGCAAAGAACCAGTTCCAAATCTTTCATAGGAAAAGGGAGAACCAAAAATATAGCTTTCATCGCCAGATTGTTTGGCAGCTTTAATATTATTTAAAAAGTGCAATTCAGCTATTTCTGGCTCAGTTCGCAAAAGGATTGTAGTTGATCCAATTTCGGACGTTTTGAAATAATATTTTAACATGTTGTCGCGTATAACTATTCCCGAAGGTCCGGCACCATAATAGTTGCCAATATCTCCCCAAGACCATCCATCAGGGCAGCCATTGTAACCAAAAGACGAACCATCAACGATGATTTTACCTTCAATTTTCCGTACACCTAAACGTAAAAGTTCATTAACCCATTCGCTAAGAAAAGAGTTTTCACTTCCTGCAGTATTAAAATATTTACTTCCTAAAGTAGGATCACCACCACCTTTGATATATAGATTCCCACTGATTATACCAGTTGGCGTCATTTTCGAATCTGTATAGAAATAAGTTGAGGGTCTATAATCGCAACCTAAAATTTCGAATGCAGAAGCTGTTGAAAATAATTTAACTGTGCTTGCAGGTGTTAATGCTGATAAATTTTGATGTTGGGCTACAGTTTCACCGTTTGACAAGTCTTTAATGCAAATTGAAATACTAGCATTTTTAAAACTATCGTAGTTGACAAAGGACTTTATGGCACTTTGAACGGTATTTTGCGAAAAAAGTAGCTGAGTTATTAAAACAAAAAATATCAAGATCCTTTTTGACATGTTGTGTAATTTTTTAGATTTTAGGCAAGTTTTATGCCGTACATTGTTGATTGTCTTAATTCAAACGGCAGATTAGCCAAGAATGTTCCAAAAATAGACATTTTTTATTGCGCCTTGAACCGGGATATATAACTTATCGCCGAATAATTGCGTCAATGCCAAGAATGCTAAAATAATAAATCGTTTTAATATCGGAGGTCCAACTTATAATGTTGCTTATTTATCAAAGTTCCTTTCAGAAGTGGATATTCCAATATATGTCTTTAAATCTCATTTTTCTAAATGAAGCTTTGTAGCTAGAGCTGGAGAATTAGTGGAAGTTCAACAAATAAAAAAGTTGAATATAATATTGAATTGGGAAATCGCAAGGCGAAAATCATATGAATATTATTTCGAAGAAGAAAAGCCTAAAACATTTATATCTTGTATTTTTGGAAAATGAAATTTACAAAATGCGAAATTGAAGGCTTGTTAATTCTAGAGCCTAAAATTTTTGGAGACGAGAGAGGTTGTTTTTTTGAAAGTTACAATCAAGAATTATTTGATAAAGAAACTAAGAGTCAATTTCGATTCCTCCAAGACAATCATTCATTGTCGAACAAAAATGTTGTTCGAGGGCTTCACTTTCAGGCTCCACCATTCGATCAAGGAAAATTAGTGTGTGTTGTAAAAGGATCTGTTTTGGATGTTGTTGTTGATATCCGGACAAAATCACCAACTTTTGGTCAGCATTTTTCAATTGTACTTACAGGTGAAAATTATGTGCAATTTTGGATACCACCTGGTTTCGCTCATGGTTTCGCAACTTTGGAGGATCAAACCATTTTTCAATATAAATGTACAAATTTCTACCAACCATCTAGCGAAGATTGCGTCTTATGGAGTGACAACCAGTTAGATATCAATTGGCAGGTAGATCAACCCATTATTTCGGAGAAAGACAAAAAAGGAAAATTGTGGAAAGAATTAAGGTCACCTTTTTAATATGGTACTACTTTTGTTAATTATGAATTTATATATAAAAATGATATTAAAACAGGTTGCCATTTTCATTTTTTTGTTTTGTTTATTTTCTTGTAATGGACAAGAAACAGACACAATAATTAAGGAATCAAAAACAAGTTTCAATTCTGGGCACTTTCATATGCCCGAATTACCGACGGAAATGGTTTTCGCTGGTGAACGAATCCTTTTGACAGATTTAGATATTCGGGAACGCCTAGACAAGGAGCTTCACGCAATTGTTTTTTATCATAATTTGATAATTTCTTATTTCAAACGGGCGAATCGTTATATGCCTGAAATAGAGATTCTTTTGAAAGAAAAGAATATTCCAGATGACTTTAAGTATTTAGCCTTGATAGAATCAGGATATGAAAATGTTGAAAGTAGAAGTGGCGCTCATGGATTTTGGCAATTTATGCCTCAAACGGCTACTGAATATGGATTAACAGTAAATGAGTTAATCGATGAAAGACAGGATTTAAGAAAAAGCACAATTGCTGCAGGAAAGTATTTGCAGAAAGCCAAAGATACTTTAGGAAGCTGGATAGAGGCCGCTGCATCATACAATAGAGGGGTGAATGGTGTGCGAAGAGATCAGAAATGGCAGAATGTAAATAGTTACTTTGATACACACATGAACAATGAAACCTCACGGTACGTTTTTAGAATCATGGCTGCAAAACTTATATTTGAAAATCCAAAAAAATACGGCTACGATTTGAATCACATTGAATTGTACCCACCATTAAAAACGAAACAGGAAATCGTTGATGGTGAGATTCGAGACTTGGCTCTTTGGTCAAAAGACAAGGGAGTCAATTATAAAATTTTAATCAAATTGAATCCATGGATTATAGGCAAATCCATAAAAAAAAGACCAGAAGGTTATTTAATATTGCTTCCTTTCGATAATACTCAATTCCGGAATTACATTAACTACTAATGGCGAAGGACAACCTTACAATTGATATTTACGGAGCAAAAGAACATAACCTTAAAAATATTGATCTTTCTATACCAAGAAACAAATTAGTTGTTTTCACCGGACTCAGTGGAAGTGGCAAATCTTCATTGGCGTTTGATACTTTATATGCTGAGGGGCAAAGACGCTATATCGAAACATTTTCAGCTTATGCGCGGCAATTTCTGGGTGGGTTAGAACGACCTGATGTAGATAAAATTGATGGATTAAGCCCTGTAATTGCTATCGAACAAAAAACAATATCAAGAAGCCCACGATCTACAGTGGGTACGATTACTGAAATTTACGACTTCCTTCGTTTACTTTATGCCCGAGTTGGAGAAGCGTATTCATATAATACGGGCGAAAAAATGGTCAAGTATTCTGATGACCAAATTGTAGACTTAATCATAGAACAATACCAAGGAAAAAAAGTAATATTTCTAGCTCCCAAAATTAAAGGGCGAAAAGGACATTATCGCGAGTTATTCGAGCAATTCTTGAAAATGGGTTTTACCAAGGCAAGAGTTGACAATGAAGTGATGGAAATCACAAAAGGAATGCGACTTGACCGTTATAAAGTCCACGATATTGAATTGGTAATCGACCGATTATTAATTGATAAAAAGAATCGAAAACGTATTTACGATTCAGTTTTGACTACCATGAAACATGGCTCAAAAGCAATGATGGTTCAAGATTATGAAACGAATGATGTACGCCATTTTAGTCGAACGTTAATGTGCCCAACGACCGGAATTAGTTACCCGGAACCGGAACCGAGTTTGTTCTCTTTCAATTCACCTTATGGTGCTTGTCCACAATGTTCCGGCTTGGGAGAAGTAGCTGAAGCAGACATTGAAAAGATAATCCCAGATTTCCAAAAATCAATTAAAAATGGTGGTTTAGAGCCTTTAGGTGAATATAAGCGCACGTGGATATTTGAGAAGATAGAATCGTACTTACGAAGTGAAGATTATTCCATTACTACTCCGCTAGCTGAAATCCCAGCTGAAATCATCAATGTTATCTTGTATGGTAACGATGGGATTGAACGTTCGAAAAAAACAGTTTTCGTGGCTTTTGAAGGGATTGTTAATTTCATGTCGAGACATGCAGAAGAAAGTACTGCTGGAATTCAGAGATGGGCACAAAGCTTCATGAATAAAGTTCCATGTTCTAGCTGCGAAGGGTCTCGTTTGAAAAAAGAAGCACTTCATTTTAAAATCAATGAGAAACACATTGGCGAATTGGCAGCTATGGATTTAAGTGAACTGAAGTTGTTTTTTGATACTGTTCCCAAAAAACTGTCACCGTCTCAAATGACAATTGGCACCGAGATTTTAAAAGAAATAAACGCACGACTTAGTTTTATTCTTGAAGTTGGGTTGAACTATTTGACATTGCACCGTTCTTCAAAAACTCTCTCTGGTGGAGAAGCACAGCGTATTCGTTTGGCAAATCAAATTGGTTCAGAATTAATTAATGTTCTCTACGTTTTGGACGAGCCGAGCATAGGTTTGCACCAGCGTGACAATATCCGTTTGATAAATTCACTACTTCGCTTGCGAGATGCAGGAAACTCTGTTTTGGTTGTGGAGCACGACAAAGAAATAATGGAAGTCGCCGATTTCATTGTTGATATAGGTCCGGGTGCAGGAAAACACGGTGGACAAATCGTGAATGCAGCACCTTATGCAGAATTGCTTTCTAAAGATTCTATGACCACTCAATACTTGAGAGGTGAGTTGAAAATTGAAATCCCGAAGAAACGAAGAAAAGGAAACGGCAAAAAACTTTCGCTTCTTGGAGCAACGGGTCACAATCTTCAAAATGTTGATTTACATATTCCGCTAGGAACATTTACGTGTGTTACAGGTGTTTCGGGTAGTGGAAAATCTTCGTTAATCAACCAGACTTTGTATCCAATTTTGTTGGCACATATTTATAATGGCGTAAAGAAACCTTTACCTTATAAATCAATTAAAGGAATCGAGAATATTGATAAAATCATTGAAATCGATCAAAGTCCAATTGGAAGAACACCTCGCTCCAATCCAGCGACGTACACGAAGGTTTTTGATGAGATAAGAAGTCTATTTGCAAGTTTGCCTGAAGCGCAAATTCGCGGATATAAAGCAGGTCGTTTTTCTTTCAATGTAAAAGGTGGTCGTTGCGAAACATGCAGTGGTGGAGGTTTGAAAGTGATTGAAATGAATTTCTTACCAGACGTGTATGTAGAATGTGAAACGTGCACTGGAAAACGTTACAACGATGAAACTTTAGAAGTTCGTTATCGAGGTAAATCGATTAGTGATGTGCTCAACATGACAATTGAAGAAGGAGCGAAATTCTTCGTGAAAATCCCAAAAATTAGTCGCGTTTTGGAAACCTTGAATTCTGTAGGTTTGGGCTATGTCCAGCTTGGACAATCCTCAACCACATTGTCAGGTGGTGAAGCACAACGTGTCAAATTATCAACTGAACTTTCTAAAAGAAGTACGGGAAACACCATGTATATTTTGGACGAACCATCAACTGGTTTACATTTTGAAGATATTCGTGTTTTGCTCGAAGTTCTCCAACGATTGACCGACGAAGGCAATACTGTTGTAGTTATCGAACACAACTTAGATATTGTTAAAGTTGCCGACTACGTTATCGACGTTGGTCCAGAAGGCGGAAAAGGTGGTGGAATGATCATTGCGGAAGGGACACCAGAACAAATCGTTGAAAAGTTTGAGAAGGTTTCGCATACGGCTAGGTATTTGAAGGGGGAATTGAATTAACCAAAGTCAGAAGAACAAAATATTGGAATAAATAATTCGTTGATTCAGGATAATAAAATCTCAATTTCCTTTTAAAACGTATATTTGTTTGTCGATTCTAAACTAGTTTAACAACGATTCTATGAAAAGATACGCAAAATATTTATTGGCCGTTTTTTTTCTTGGCTCCATTATTTTAACGGCCTGTAAGAAAGTTGAATTTGATAAATTGGCCACGCAAGCATGGTCGCCAAATCTTGCCGTTCCCCTAGCCATCGGCGAATTCAGTGTTTATGATATTTTAGTGAATCAGGATTCAAGTATTCTCACTGTCGGTCCTGATGGAGCAATAGCAATCGTATATACAGAGAGTGCAGACATTGTAAAAGCTTCAGATATTATAGCTTTACCAGATCAGAATTTCAATTATAACGGTTCAATGGCCGCATATGGAATTCTGGTTGTTCCCACTTTTACAGGAACACAAACGTACACAATCAATCAAACTTTTCCTTTGAATAATCCTTCTGGCGGGAGTTTGTTTACGATAGATTTTCGAACAGGAAACTTAAACATTGATGCAGAGACAAATTTGATGCATTCAGTTAAATACGACTTCACTTTTCCTGACTTGAAAGAAAATGGAGTGGTTGTAACACGATCGATAAATTTGAATTATACAGGTTCAGTCCCACAACAGGGCAATACAGCAGTTAATCTACAAAATGCGATACTGGATTTAACAAACGGTCCGGGAGGATCCAATGAAGTTCGGGTTGAACTTACAATTACAATTACGGGTTCTGGAAGTCCAATAACGGGAACAGAATATGTTGATTTTGGTTTAGCGATGCAAAACTTAGATTTCGATTTGATAACAGGAAATTTAGGTTCGATAGCACTACCAAGTTTTAAAGATACAATCGGTTTACAACTCTTCAATAATATCAGCCAAGGAGTTTTTACATTGTTAAATCCAAAGTTAGAGTTTAGCTTTCGAAATAGTTTTGGAATTCCAGTTGATATCAGTTTTAATTCAATAAAGACCAAAGAAATTAGTTCAGGAAATGAATTTAATTTAACGGGATTTCCAACTAGTTTTTCATTAACGGGAGCACCTTCACCTGGTCAAATTGCAGTTTCTACTCTTACAATTACGGATCAAAATTCGGCTAATTTGCAGAATATTTTGTCTCCAACACCAAAGCTTTTAATTTATGATATTGGAGGCTCAACAAATGGTGCGAATACAAATTTTATAACACACGATAGTAAGATTAATTTGTTGGGAACACTTACTTTGCCTTTAGAGGGTTATGCCACTGGCTTCATGCTAAGAGATACAATTGGAGCGAGCATTGATTTGGATAATGAATTTATTGAATCGGCAATGTTGCGATTGAATATTGAAAATGGTTTCCCATTGGAAGCGGACGTTCGAATATTATTGGTCGATCAGAATTATGTGCTATTAAAGGATTTGACAAATGGGTTTAAAAATTTGATCAAAGCTGCACCTGTAAATAGTGTAGGAAAAGTAACGCAAACTGCAACAGCGATAAATGACTTCATAATAACGAATGCAGAGCTTCCAACCGTAAAAAACACCAAGTACATCATATTTGAAGTTGGCGGTCAAACTTTCCAAGGGAATTTAGGTACGCTGGTCAAATTCTTTGATGATTATAAATTGAAATTGCGCTTGGGAATGCAAGTTCAAGCGAAAGTGAAAATTTAAAAGGTAGAAGTATGAAAAAGATAAGCACACAACTACTTTTTGTTCTAGGTTTGCTTTTGAGCACTCAAACTTTTAGCCACGCTCAGAAAAACTTTGGATTTTCCAGTGGTTTCCAAAACTTGCCACAATCGCATTATTTCAATCCTTCATGGAACGCGAAGAACAAGATCTATTTTTCAATAGGGACAGGAATGCACAGTTTTGGAGCTTCCAATAGTGGTTTTGCCTTGAAAGACATATTGGTTCCTAGGGCGCAGGACGATTCCTTAGTAATTGATCCAGCTGGAGCAATTAGTAAAATGGCGAAACTAAATTATTTAGGTTTCTCCGCTCAAAATGAACTTTTCGGTCTAGGGATTAACTTGAAGAAAAGCTATATCAGTTTCGGTATTGTGAATCGTTTCGATATGAGTTTCGCCTATCCAAAAGATTTCATTCAATTGATATTTGAAGGAAACGGAGGAGAATTTCTAGGTAAGAGAATCAATATGGACGGACTAGGCGTAAATATGAATAGTTATGTCGAGTATGGTTTTGGTTACAACAGAGAAATTGGGTCAAAATGGAAAGTTGGAGCCCGATACAAACTGCTCTCAGGAATTGCAAATGTTAAAACCAAGAAGAGTGTTTTGGGATTGACAACAGACGAAACAACGTTTGACCTGACAATAGATGGAGCTTTAGATTTGAGAACAGCTGGAATTCCAGATAGCAATAGTACTTTCGATCTAAATGGAGCTTTTAATTTTAAAAATAGAGGATTGGCTTTTGATTTTGGCGCCACTTTTCAAGCTACAGAGAAACTAAAGTTATCAGGAAGTTTGTTGGATCTTGGAAGTATAAAGTGGACACAAAATGTTCAAAATTTTTCGAAAGAGGACTTTAGTTATACTTTCCGTGGTGTAGATATTAATCAAGCCATCAATGACACAAATTATTTTGAGACGTTTCAAGATACGCTGAAAGAAATCTTTTTTGTTGACGGAAATAACGCATCGTATCGAACAGCTTTGCCGATGCGCGTAATAGTGGGTGGAACATACGATGTCAACAAGTTATTTGGTGTTGGAGCAGTTTTGTTCTCCGATTTTACCAATAGAAAATACCGTCCGACATTGATGCTGTCGGGAACTATGCATGTAAAAAATTGTTTGTTCGTGAATGTGAATTACACCATGAGCTCGCGCAGTGCTAAAAATATAGGTGTTGGTTTTGCATTGAAAGGCGCAGGTATGTCCTACTTTGTTACCACCGACAATTTACTGGGATTCATAAGTCCGGGTGGGGCCAAGAATTTCCACATCAGCACAGGGTTAGGGTTTTGTATTGGGCGAGATAAGAAAGCGGGAGAGTAAATAGAAGGAGGAAAATTCTCTTTTCCCTAATCTCAGTTCTTATGTTCTTATTCTTGCCACCTCTTAAAAATAATACTCGCAATATGCCCACCAAAACCAAACGTGTTGCTCATAGCATACGTCATTTCTTTTGCTTTTCCTTTGTTCAGTGGGAAGTCGAATAATCCTGTAAAATCAGGTTCTATATTTTCCGTATTTATAGTTGGAGGAACAATTCCTTCAAGTAATCCCATAACACACGCTATTCCTTCAACTGCTCCTGCAGCGCCAAGTAAGTGGCCGGTCATTGATTTTGTCCCAGAAACAGATAGATTTTTATTTTGACCAAAAACACGTTTTGCTGCTTTTAATTCCGATAAATCGCCTTGCGGGGTTGAAGTAGCATGCATATTAATGTAGTCGATTTGTTCAGGCTTTAATCCAGCTTCGCGTAAAGCTTCGTTCATTCCAAGAACAGCTCCATCACCTTCAGGATGTGTTCCAGTTAAGTGATATGCATCAGCTGCCATTCCGCCACCAACAACTTCTCCGTAGATCTTAGCACCGCGTTTAATAGCATGTCCGTATTCTTCTAAGATCATTGCGCCAGCTCCTTCACCCATTACAAATCCATCGCGATTAACGTCGAATGGTTTTGAAGCTTTTTCTGGTGTTTCGTTCTTTTTGGAAAGCGCTTGAGCTGAAGAAAATCCTCCTAAAGCTGAACGGGTTATTGCTGCTTCAGAACCTCCGGTGATTATCATATCAGCCTTGTCCCATTTAATATAATTGAAAGCCTCAATCATGGCAGTATTCGAAGTTGCACAAGCAGAAACAGGACAGAAATTCACACCTCGTAATCCGTATTTTATTGAAATAATACCCGAAGCGATATCGACCAAAATTCTAGGAATAAAGAAAGGTGAAAAACGCGGAGTTCCATCTCCCTGACAGAATTCTTCCATTTGATCTTGGAAAGTTTGAATCCCGCCGTTTCCAGAACCCCAGATAACTCCGATTCTATCTTTGTTCAAGGTTTCGAAATCAATTTTTCCATTTTCAACAGCTTCAGCAACAGCGATTAAAGCATATTGTGAAAAGGGATCGTATTTTTTTATTTCCTTCACATCGAAATGAGCACTTGGGTCGTAATTTTTCAACTCACAAGCAAATTTGGTTTTGAAAAGTGAAGTATCAAATTTAGTAATTGGTCCAGCGCCAGAAACGCCATTTTTTAGCGCATCCCAATAACTGTTTAAATCATTTCCTATTGGTGTCAAAGCACCCATTCCGGTTATAACAACTCTTCTCATAAGATTCTGTGTACGATTTATTCAAGAAACTAAATTATTCAAGAAATTAGCGTAATCTAATTTTCGTTTAAACGGCAAATACGTTTTTATGCGTTTTTGATAGGATTAGCGCTTGATAAATGCCATCCCAAAGTTCAATTCGCTTTTCAAGGGAAATTATGGCAACTTCTTCCGCTTCTTGCCATTTCAATTTGTCATTCCCACACAGTTCAGCAATCATTTGTAGACTTAATGGCCCGTGCTCACCACCGTCGATTTCTATATGCCTTTCTAAATAAAAAGTTAATTTTGAATAGCTCGATTTTTGATTGCGTTCTTCGGCATTTTTCACGATTTCTATGAACATATCAGGAATAACATCTTCACGTCCATAGGTGAATGCAGAAGCAACAAGATGCGCTTTTTTCGAATCTATAACTCTGAAGGTATGTGACACGAATTCTTTTACAGTATCGTCTATTTTTAGATTACCCAAAGCGACTTCAATATTCTTACTCCTGTCGATTTCTTCTAGAAAACAGTCAATTTTTTCTGTTGAAGCACCAATTTCTTGCATTGCATCAACATACATTTCAAAATGACTTTTAGGAATCCCAATTTCGTTCAAATCGCTTTCTTCCCCGTGAACGATTTCATTGATGAATCGAGCTAAAACAGCATTTTTTCCTGGTATCCATGGAACAGAAGTACATGTTAACTCTATTTGAAGAAATTTCAACAAGGACATGAAATCCCAAACGGCAAAAACGTGCCTTTCCATGAAAATTTGAATATCCTCAATGTTTTCAAGTGCGCTGTAAAGAGGGTGATTTCTCAATTTTTCGCGCAACGGCGAAATGCGAGTTTCAATGGTTTTTAATCCATCCGTTTGACATATTTGCATTATTCTTTTTTTATAAAAATCCTAATTCCAATTTTGCTTCTTCGCTCATCATATCTTTATCCCAAGCAGGATCAAAAACGATATTCACCACAGCTGACTTTACGCCATCGATGGCCGCAACTTTGTCTTCTACATCTTTCGGCATAGATTCCGCTACAGGACAATTTGGCGATGTCAATGTCATTTCAATCGCAACATTTTTATCGGCGTCAACTTTTACTTCGTAAATCAATCCCAATTCGTATATATCCACAGGAATTTCTGGGTCATAAATAGTCTTTAAGACGTCGACAATTGTATTTTCTAATTCCATCATATTTGTTTTGCCAATTGCGTCAAGGCGGACATTTTAATTTTTTTTACCATACTAGCCAATCCATTTGACCGAGTAGGCGACAGGTGTTCATGTAAACCGATATCAGCAATAAAATGCAAATCGGCTTTTGCTATGTTTTCAGGTGCTTCCTGGTCCAAAACGCGAATTAACAATCCGATGATGCCTTTTGTAATGATGGCATCTGAATCAGCAGTGAAGTGCATTTTGTTCTCTTTAAATTCGCTGGCTAACCAAACTCTCGATTGACAACCTTCAATCAAACGATCGTCGGTTTTTAAAGCATCTTCAATTTCCGGAAGGTCTTTTCCCAATTCTATAATGTATTCGTATTTGTCCATCCAATCATCGTAGATGGCAAATTCGTCAATTATATCTTGTTGTTTTTCTTCTAAAGTCATGATATTTTAACTTAACATGGAAATACTTCTTTCCAAGGCTGCAATGAATATGTCAATTTCTTCTTTCGTATTATAGAACGCAAAACTGGCACGTGTTGTTCCAGGAATTTTATAAAAATCCATCAAAGGTTGTGTGCAGTGATGTCCAGTTCTGACCGCAATTCCTTGCTTGTCTAACAAAGTGCCAATATCAAATGGATGAATTTTGTCCATAGAGAAACTGACTACGCTTGTTTTCTTTTTTGCCGTCCCAATTACTTCTAATCCTTCAAACGTCAGCAATAAATCTTGCGCATAAGCTTCTAGTTCCATTTCGTACGTTAAAATGGCATCCATATCCAAGCCATTCAAAAACTCAAATGCCTTACCCAAACCAATGGCTCCGGCAATGTGTGGAGTTCCTGCTTCAAATTTGAAAGGTAATTCGTTGTACGTTGTTTTTTCAAAAGTTACTTTAGCGATCATATCGCCGCCACCTTGGTAAGGAGGCATTTTCTCGAGAATTTCTTCTTTTCCGTAAAGAACGCCGATTCCTGTTGGACCAAAAACTTTGTGCCCAGAGAAAACAAACCAGTCACAGTTCATATCAATTACATCGATTTTTTTGTGCTGAATACTTTGTGCTCCGTCAACCAAAACTCGCGCGCCAACAGCATGTGCTTTAGCGGTCATCGTTCTAACGGGGTTTATTGTTCCAAGTGTATTTGAAATATGGATGATAGACACTAATTTCGTTCTCTCGTTCAAAAGAGCCTCGTATTCTTCTTGGATAATTTCTCCTTTGTGATTGATAGGAATGATTTTAAGAACACAACCTTTTCGTTCACAAAGCATTTGCCATGGCACGATGTTGGAATGATGTTCCATGGTTGAAATTAGTATTTCGTCACCTTTATCTAGAAACTCACCAAACGAATTGGCGACTAAATTTATAGCATCAGTAGCTCCTTTCGTAAAAATAATTTCTTCTGATTTTCGAGCGTTTAAATATTTTTGAATCGTTTTACGGGCCTCTTCATAAGCGGAAGTTGCCATTTGACTCAAATAATGGACGCCACGGTGGATATTTGCATTTTCCTTCGCATAGAAATGATTCAAAGTATCTAATACTACTTGTGGTTTTTGCGATGTGGCCCCGTTATCGAAATAAATTAAATTCTTGCCATACACCTGCTGACGAAGGGATGGAAATTGCTCGCGAATCTCGCGAACATTAAAACTTTTTTTTATACTTTCTGCCATAGCTTTGCAAAGATAAGAATACTTGTTATTTTGAATGGTTCTAAATATGGAAAATTAACATCATTGGGCAGAATTTTGTTAAAATTCTTCACCACAAAGAAACAAAGCGCGCAAAGAAAGGGATATTATCAGTTGATTTTTACCGCGAAGCTACAAAGGGAAAAGTGATTTGTTTAAAATAAATTTAATGAGATTACCTTCTTTGTAACGAACTTAACATAAAAAAGTATGGCTGAAAATGAATTGAAATCCGTTAGTACATTGCGGCCAATCCACTTGGCACAATGAAAAACCTATTTGAAATTTGCAAATCTGAAATTGGGAATGCTGATCAATTTCAATGAAGCACGAGTAAAAGATGGAGTCAAACGCATAGCAAATAACCTTTAAAATTTTTCAGTTACACTCTTTGCGTCTCTGCGTTTAAATATTTACGCCCTTTGCTTCTTTGCGGTAAAAAACATTAATTCCTCGTCAACCACATCAAAAACTCTTGATTGCCATCACCGCCTAAAATTGGTGATTCAATATGCTGTTGATAACTCAGATTGTTTATTGCACCGATTTTTTTTATATTCTCAATAACTTCTGGATATAAACTTTTCTTTTTCACAATACCGCCCTTACCGACGTTCTCTTTTCCAACTTCAAATTGAGGTTTTATAAGAACAATACAATCCGCTCCTGAGTTCAATAAGGGATGTAAAAAAGGCAAAACTTTTTCCAAAGAAATAAATGAAACATCGATAACGGCCAAGTCACAATTTTCAGGAATTAATCGATTATTAAGTTCACGAACGTGCGTTTTTTGCAAATTGACTATTCGCGCATCCTCCTTGATTCTTTGATGCAATTGGTCGGTGCCTACATCCACGCAAAAGACTTTCGTTATGCCGTTTTCGAGAAGGATTTCGGTGAAACCACCAGTGGAAGCTCCAATATCCATGGCTGTTTTTCCTTCCATTGAAACTGGAAAATTTTCAAGAGCATGTTTTAATTTCAAAGCGCCACGCGAAACATATGGAATTTCCTCAGCCAATAATTCAATTTTTGCATCAATGGGAATTTTTTTCCCTGTTTTGTTCAGCAATTTACCGTTTACCATAACACCATGTTCGCGTATGATTTGCTCAGCTCGCACACGTGTACTTACTAACCCTCGTTGCAAAAGAATTTTATCCAAACGTTCTTCCATGCCGCAAAGTTACACGTTACAAGTTAGAAGTTGCAAGTTTTTGTTTGGAGATAACTAGCAACTTAGAATTTGCAAAGCAAAGAACTTGTAACTTGTAACTTTTTCCCCTTATCTTTGTTGTCTTATTTAAAAGTCGTGAAAACCGTTTACATAACCAGAAGAGAAACCTTCAATGCTGCACACAAGTTGTGGAATGAGAATTGGAGTCAAGAGAAAAATGAAGAAGTTTTTGGCCGTTGTAGTAATGCAAATTGGCATGGTCATAACTTTACTTTATTTGTAACGGTGAAAGGAATGCCCAATCCAGATACGGGTTTCGTGATGAATTTGAAAGATTTAAGTTTAATTATTCAAGATGAGGTTACTGAAAAATTGGATCACAAAAATTTGAATTTGGATGTGCCATTCTTAAAAGGAGTTTTGGCATCTACAGAAAATGTCATCATTGCAATTTGGGACCGATTGATTGAGCCTGTTAAAAATTCAGGTGGCGAATTGGTCAAACTAAAATTGGTTGAAACAGAAAACAATTACGTCGAATATTTTGGCGAAAATGAACCTTTTTAGACTAGAAACGTTTAAAAAGTCATAAATATAAAAAGTGGAAAAAAAAATCATTTACGACGATCAACTAACTGAAAAGCTAGCGGTTCATTACAAGGATATTTTAGGTCAATTAGGTGAAGATCCAAACCGTGAAGGTTTAGCAAAAACACCAGAACGAGTAGCTAAATCGCTTCAGTTTTTAACGCACGGTTACGACCAAGATCCGGATGCGATTTTAAAGTCGGCGCTTTTCAATGAAGAATATTCTGAAATGGTTATTGTGAAAGATATTGAAGTATACTCAATGTGTGAACACCATATGTTGCCCTTTTTCGGAAAGGCACATGTTGCCTATATTCCAAATGGTAAAATTGTGGGTTTGAGCAAAATCCCACGTGTTGTTGATGCTTTTTCTCGTCGATTACAAGTGCAAGAGAGATTGACCTTAGAAATCCGCGATGCAATTCAACGAGTTTTGGAACCAAAAGGAGTTGCTGTTGTTATCGAATGTGCGCACATGTGCATGCAAATGCGTGGTGTTCAAAAACAAAACTCTACGACCACGTCCAGTGCATATACTGGCTTGTTCATGAAAAATGAAACAACGCGTAAAGAATTCATCAACTTGATACAAGCAAAATTACATTAATAAATATTGCTTCTCATTTGATAAAAAAAACCAAAATTTTGGTGCTAAGCGAGAAATTCTATACATTTACTTCGTAATTTAAATTTTAAAGTGAAATGAGTAATATCATTAATGAACACGAAGGTTTCACACAAGAAATCACACGTGAATTTTTTAGAAGCGTTTATAGCTACATGGTTGGCGCTTTGGCCGTTTCGGGTGTGATCGCATATTGGGCTGGAACTCCTGAATTCTTTCAGCAATATTTCTTAAGTGCTTCTGGTGGATTATCCCCAGTGTATTACGTAATCATCTTTGCTCCAATGGGTTTAGGTTTGCTGATTCAAATGGCATACAAGCGGTTTTCACTTGGCGCTTTGATGGGGCTCTATTTGTTGTTTTCGGTTCTTATGGGGCTTAGTTTAGGCTCTATTTTCTTAGTGTATTCTGGACAATCCATTGCGATTACATTCTTTGTTTCGGCAGGTGCTTTTGCAGGGATGGCCATTTTAGGGTATACCACAAAAACGGACTTAACGAAAATGGGAAGCTTGTTGTACATGGCTTTCATTGGAATTTTCATCGCAGGTATTGTAAATATGTTCCTTAAAAGTGACATGATGAGTTTCATTATCTCAGTTATTGGTGTATTTGTATTTACTGGATTGACAGCATATTATATGCAAAAATTAAAAGATATATCTTCTGACTCTAGTCTTTCAGGAATTGATAGAAGTAAGTTAGCGATTGTTGGAGGGTTGATTTTATACATTACATTCATCAACTTGTTCATGTCTTTACTTCGCATAATGGGTTCAAGAGACTAAGAAATTTGTATTTTTACCAAAAAACTTTCAATTATGCCAAATAATTTTTTCGAAGAATCTACAGCAGCAGTAGCAACTATTTTTGTTGTCGTTGCTTTAGGAATCTTAATTTCCATATTTATTTGGGGGTAATCTCAATAAACTAAACGAATTGAAATCCTTCTCGGTTCTTCCGGGAAGGATTTTTTAATCTTATAAACTGACATAAAATGATGAACCCTTGGCACCACGTTTCCATTGGTGATAACGTTCCAGAATTTGTAACAGGAATCGTTGAGATACCTAAAAACTGTAGAGCGAAATACGAATTAGACAAAGACTCCGGAATGTTGACTTTGGATAGAGTTCTTTATTCTTCCATCAACTATCCTGCAAACTACGGTTTCATTCCGCAAACTTATTGTGACGATGATGACCCATTGGATATTTTGGTGATTTCACAAATCGATATTGTACCTATGTGTTTGGTTAAATCCAAAGTTATAGGCGTTATGCGTATGATGGACGGAGGCGAAATGGACGATAAAATTATTGCTGTTGCAGCAAATGACATGAGTTTCAATCACATCAACGATATAGACGAATTGCCAGAGCATTGGATTAAAGAATTGCGTAGTTTCTTCGAAAATTACAAAGTTTTGGAAAACAAAACGGTTGTTGTTGAAGATTTCCAAAACAAAAAAATTGCGATGGAAGTAATACAACAAAGTATTGTCGACTACAAAAATAAATTTGGGAAGTAATTTTCAATAAATGAATTTAAATTCCCTTTTAATCATAGTTGAAAGGGAATTTTTTTGAAAATAAATTTGCAAATTAGCCTGAAAAAGCACCAAATAACAGCCAATGGTTTTCAAAAGCGATAAAAATCATTCACCTCTTTCTTCTGAAATAAAGATTAAAAAAGGTCACACGAATAATGTGTATGAACTTCAAAAGCTGGCTGCAACTACTTTTCAAGAATCCCATGGCAATAGTGGTTTGCAAGTGGATATTCAGAATTACATCGAGAGTAGATTTACTTCAGAAAACTTGATAGCGGAATTGGCAGATTCCAATAACCTTTTTTACTTAATTTACTGGGATGAAGAATTGATTGGGTATTCAAAAATTATTTTGAATACTGACTATGAAGCACAAACACCGAGCAACAGCAGCAAATTGGAGCGATTGTATGTTTTGCAAAAATTCCATGGTACAGAAGTCGGGAAGTTACTAATGGATTTTAACATTCAACTCGCAAAGGAAAATCAACAAAGCGGCATGTGGCTTTATGTTTGGACAGAAAATCATCGTGCTATACATTTTTATGAAAAATATGGATTTGTGCAAATAGCAGAAACCGTTTTTCAAATTTCAAAGAACCATGGGAATCCAAATTTCATTTTGTATTTAATGTTTTAAAAACGAAAGTAGAGGAATTCTGGATTGGCTACATTTAGACGGATAGTTTAGTTAAAAATAATAGGAAGAATAAGGTCAACTATAAATGGTTCACACTCCTATGAAATTTTAGATGAAGCTCAATCGTTGCTTATTGAAATATAATAAAGCGATTTCATTAAGGACTAAGTAATTCGTCAATTCCTACTTATTTCCCCTCCAAATCTCAATAAAAAATCCCATCTTTATAAAACTAAAAACAAACTCTCATGCCTTTCAATTCTATTTTTGGTTGGATTATGAAGAAACGAATTCATCAAATTGATTTGTTTCGGAAATATCCCATTGAAGTTCAGCGTGAGTTGTTTGGTAAAATGATGAGCAATGGTTCGTTTTCAGAGTACGGTAAAAAATACGATTTCAAGTCGATAAAAAGCGAGAAACAGTTTCAAGAAACAGTGCCTTTGCAGTTTTATGAAGACGTGAAACCGTGGATTGACAGAACCATTGCTGGTGAACAAGACTTGTTGTGGCCAGGGGAAACTAAATGGTTCGCCAAATCTTCAGGCACTACATCGGATAGAAGTAAATTGATTCCAGTAACTCGTGATTCTTTGGAGGAATGTCACCAAAAAGGAGGGAAAGACGTACTGGCTTTGTATTACGAAAACCACCCAAACGGTCGTTTGTATAGTTACAAGCACATGGTTGTAGGTGGAAGTGCTGAGGTGAATTCCATGGGTGAGGACTCACAAACAGGTGATTTATCGGCGATTATCATGAAAAATTTGCCGTGGTGGGCAGAAATTCGTCGCACACCTTCTCGAGAAATCGCTTTGATGAACGAGTGGGAAGAGAAAATTGAAAAAATGGCGCGAACCACAATGAATGAAGATATTGGTTTGCTGGTCGGGGTTCCTTCTTGGACGATGGTAATTGCGAAAAAAGTATTGGAGCTTTCTGGGAAGGACAATTTGAAAGAAGTCTGGCCGAATTTGGAATGCTTCATGCACGGCGGCGTAAGTTTCGATCCTTACCGAGAAGAATTTAAAAAATTGATTCCCGATCCAAATATGAATTACGTGGAATCGTACAATGCATCTGAAGGATTTTTTGGGATTCAAGATCAATCCAATTCCAGTGATTTATTGCTGATGCTAGATTATGGGATTTACTACGAATTCATTCCTATGGAAGATTATGACGGAGTCAATTCTAAGAAAACTGTTTTATTGCAAGATATAGAAGTTGCCAAACAATACGCTTTGGTTATTTCAACAAATGGCGGCTTGTGGCGCTACATCATTGGCGATACAATTGCATTTACCGAAAAATATCCTTTCCGTTTTCGCGTTACAGGAAGAACCAAATCGTTCATCAATGCTTTTGGAGAAGAGCTTATTGTAGACAATGCCGAAAAAGCCGTTACGCATGCTTGTTTAATGACGCATTCGCAAGTGAGAGATTATACGGCTTGTCCTGTCTTTATGGCTAACAAAGAACGTGGCGGTCACGAATGGCTGTTTGAGTTTGTGAAGGAGCCAATAAACTTCCCGTTGTTTATGAAGTATTTGGATGATGAATTACGCGAAATAAATTCCGACTATGACGCCAAACGGACGAAAGATTTGGTGATGGTTTTTCCGAAAGGTGAAATTTTACCGAGTGGCAGTTTCGATAAGTGGTTGAAATCCAGAGGAAAACTAGGCGGACAAAATAAAATTCCACGTTTGTGTAACACGCGCGAAATTTTGGAACAGATTGTGCAATGTGTTAGTATAGGACAGAAAATATGAGAACAATCTTTGCCTTATTTTTATTGATTACTTCAATGTCTTTTGGACAAGAAGATTGGAAATTGATAGCAAAATATGAGCTTAAGGAACAAAGTGTTTGGCAATCGGATTTGATGGGTAATTTGTACATCGCAGATAAAGATTTGTTGGTGAAATACGATACTGCTGGTGTGAAACAATTCTCGCAAAGCATCAAGTCAAAAGGCAGAATTGACGCTATTTTACCTATTAACACGATGAAAATTCTGCTTTTTTCAAGTCAGCAGCAAACTTTCACCATTTTTGACAATACGCTTTCTGAAGCCAACAAAACGTACGATTTGTCGTCTATGAATTTCGGTTACGTGACCCATTTAGCCGTTTCCAATCAGCCAAATAAGGTATGGATATATGATCAACTCAATTCTAAACTCGTTCTTTTGGATTTAGGGCGAAGCAACCAACAGCAAGAAGTAGAAAATGTGCGCGGACTTTTAAATTCCACTGAGATTGAATGGGTGAAAGAGGACGGAAACCAACTTTATTTATTTGATGGCGCCGAGAAATTGTATGTTTTTGATTTGTACGGTTCTTTGTTAAATATCATCGAATTACCCGACACAGAAGGTTTGGAAATCAATGAAAAAGAAATATTTGTTATTAAAAAAGGCGAGGTTTACCGTTGGCGATCAGAAGATAAGACCTTCGAATCTGTTAAAGCACCAGTTTCTGATATTTTAGAATTTCAATGGGTGAATACTACCTTTTTCTTCCGTTCAAAAAATGAATTATCGAAATTTCGACTTTATTTTTAAACAAATTGGTTGCCGATTTAGGCGATTATTGTAATTTAGTCAGTCAAAAACAAAACGAAATGCATGTAGCGATAGCCGGCAACATAGGAGCCGGAAAAACAACATTGACCAATTTACTGGCAAAACATTATAATTGGGAAACACATTATGAAGATGTTGAACAAAATCCTTATTTGAACGATTTTTACGACGACATGCAACGTTGGTCGTTCAACCTTCAAATTTATTACTTGAATAGTCGTTTCACACAGATTCAAGAGATTAAAGAGCAACAAAGTAATGTCATCCAAGACAGAACAATTTACGAAGATGCTTTCATTTTTGCGCCGAACTTACATTCCATGGGTTTGATGACAACGCGTGATTTTGAGAACTATTTTTCGTTGTTCAATTTGATGGATTCCTTTGTTTCTCCTCCCGATTTGCTAATTTATTTGCGAGCAAGTGTTCCTACTTTGGTAAATCATATTCAGCTTAGAGGTCGTGAATACGAAGAAAGTATTCGTTTGGATTACTTGAAACGTTTGAATGAACGCTACGAGGCTTGGATTTCTACGTACGATAAAGGCAAGTTATTGATTATCGATATCGACAACAACCGTTTCCCAGAAGATCAAGAAGATTTGGGGAAAATTATTAACTCTATTGACGCCGAAATCAACGGTTTATTTTAATTGAAAAGAAAATGATAGTAGTTACTGGAGCAGCTGGTTTTATTGGTAGTTGCTTAGTTTCACGACTAAATCAGGCTGGTTACGACCACATTATCGTCGTGGATGATTTTTCAAAACACGAAAAAGACCACAATTTAGAAGGAAAAACATTCGATGCAAAAGTGGAACGTTCTGCCTTTTTTAAATGGATGGAAGAGTTTGGAAATAAAGTGGACATCATATTTCACATAGGAGCAAGAACCGATACCACGGAGTTTGATAAATCTATTTTTGATGAGTTGAACGTTGAGTATTCTCAAAAAATGTGGAAAGCGTGCATCAAACACAACATCAATTTGGTTTACGCGTCGTCTGGAGCAACTTACGGTTTAGGCGAATTTGGCTACAAAGACGATCACGAAACGATAGAAAAATTAATTCCCTTAAATCCATACGGCGATTCAAAAAATGATTTCGACAAATGGGTTTTGGCGCAAGAAGAACAACCACCATTTTGGGCTGGATTGAAATTTTTCAACGTTTACGGACCAAACGAATACCACAAAGGAAGAATGGCAAGTGTAATTTTCCATACTTTCCATCAAATCAAAGAAAACGGTTCCATGCGTTTGTTCCGTTCACATAATCCGGACTACAAAGACGGCGGACAATTGCGCGATTTCGTTTATGTAAAAGATGTAGTTGAAGTTTGCATGTTCTTAATGAACGAAGAGCCAAAGAACGGTATCTACAATTTGGGAACAGGAAAAGCGCGAACTTTCTTCGATTTAGCAACAAATACATTCAACGCACTCGACAAAGAACCTACTATTTCTTATGTCGACACACCAGCTGATATCCGTGACAAATACCAATACTTCACCCAAGCCGACATGACAAAATTATCGTCTGAAGGCTTCAACAAAGGTTTCCACACGCTGGAAGAGGGCGTTGAAGATTACGTAAAGAATTATTTGATTCCAGGGAAGTATTATTAAGTTAAATTTTCCTGGGAATTAGCTTAGTTTAGTTTCGAATATACCAAGGGAATAATCGACATTTGGATTAGCCAAGTGTTGTATTTTATCTGTTTTGTTCGTGCGGTAAACTTAAACTCGAAGTGGTTATTTTAGTGAAGAATGCAAAAGGCAACAAGGACCGTTTAACAATTTTAAGCCGAAGTGTTTTGGACGATTTGCGCATTTATTTTAAACAATGGAAACCCAAAGAATATCTTTTTGAAGGTGAAAACGGTGGAAAATATAGTTCAACAAGCGTAATGGCTATCATTAACAAAGCCTCA
>Ga0105052_10001577_pt1 | contig 29711 bp, 30 predicted proteins | sample FRY03_FD_78094 | JGI IMG/M metagenome (GOLD analysis project Ga0105052, IMG submission 78094) | Freshwater microbial communities from Lake Fryxell liftoff mats and glacier meltwater in Antarctica - FRY-03 | ecosystem: Environmental > Aquatic > Freshwater > Ice > Glacier meltwater ... | reverse complement strand
ACTTCATCGACCTCGCGTCACCAGACCGAAGCCCACAAAGCAACATCACAATCCAGCAACACCGCCGAACTCGATCCTCCATGCCATCAAGCGCCCGCCATAGCGTCGGCATTTCGTTCGGTGACACGGCCCAATTTCGGGGCGTTTCCTTGTTCAGCTTGACGGCGCGAGTGACGACATTCGGGGGCAGATCGAAGGTGCGGGCTGTGTCGTTCAGCAACAGCTTGAGCACCCGCATGGCTCCGTTCGCCCCATATGCCCCACTGGTCCGCGTGATCCGTTCATGCAGGGCACGGGCGGTCTCTCGGTCGATTGCATCCATGCGGGTGTTTTTTAGCTTCTTGAGCGACCCCTCCACCTTTTCCCGATACCAGTGCTTTGTTCGAGGCGAAAGGTCGGGGCGACTGTCGAGATACCTATCCAACGCTTGCACTAAAGTCGGCACTTCTGTTTTCACCCGGCGCGGGTCTTCACCCCGGCTCAGTTTCAGCCGTATTTCCTGCGCTTCGGCGCGTGCTGTCTTTAGCGACACCTGATCGGTTCGCCCGAGCGTCACGGTCACATAGCAACCTCCGGGGTTGTTGATCTTTCCCATCAGTTTGAACGACGACGCCTTCTTACCCACGACGACACGGAGGCCGGGGACGGTTGCATCATACAGGATTGCGCCCTGTGGATGATCTTCATGGAGCTTCCCCACGATGGCTTGAGTTAGGCTGGTGGTCATTGCATCCTCCATATTCGGGCCCAGGTTTGGACCATCTGACAGACCCGACGGTGACGAATACACCGGAAGGCTATGGAAGGGATTATAGGCCTGAAAACAATGACTTGGGACCATGAAACAGGCAAGCGAAGACCCGGGAAAGCTCAGACTGAAATACTTAAAATCCGTTGCTTGGAAACGAGCGTGTGGGTTCGATTCCCACAGCGGCCACCATCCGATACCCCGCCTCAGGCGTAATTCCACCACCAATGGTCTTTGGGAAAGCCTTTGGGTGCAGCGCCGCCTGCCCGGTCCTTGGCGTGATCCTTCAGCGCCTGATCCAGATCGGGGTCATCGGGGATAAGGTCCGACATCGGCAGATGCGCCTCGTACAGCTCCTTGAAGGCCTCCAGCGCGCTGCGCAATTGACAGATGATGGGCCAATCCTCGTTCTGCGCACCGGCGGTCAGGCGGGCGTCAATCCGGTCTGAAAGGTTGTAATCCAGAAATGGCAGGGCCGGTTCGATCAAATGGGCAGAGCCTGTCAGGAAGCGGTCTGCCTCTTGCTTTTGCGCCTCGCCCAAACCGGCGCGAAGGGTGGAATACAGGCTGTAAAAGGCGGTGGTAAAGCTGCGGGCCGCCTCGGGGCGCGTTGATTGATTGGCGATCAAGGGTAGGGCTGCATGCAATTCGCTTAAAGTGTTGGTGAGGTTGGTGTCCTTGGAATGTCCCATGTCAAAGCCTTGTCTGTAAATATCAGCCCGTTTCGCGCCGGAAATTGACGAAAGATCGGGGCCGGTTCTCGCCGCTGGCCTCTTGTTGGGCTGCTTGGCGCATTTTGGATGTCTTCACCCTGAAAAAAAACATGCTTAAATTGACTGCCAAACGGTGCAGATACGAGGATGATACCCCGGTTTGGCCATGGGGCAAGGGTTTTTTGCGGGCTCGGCAAACGCTTGCGCAAACCCCCTCAACCGCGCTGCATCTTGACCGGCTCGCTGCGCCCCAGCTTCAGGAAATGCGCCATGAAGGGTTTGGTTGCATCCTCCTCCCGGGTGGCGGCATAAAGGCGTTTGGTGATAGTCTGGGGGCCCAAAGGCCGGGTGATGTAATCGGCGTTTGACCGCAGATCGCGCAGCACCCAATCTGGCAGCACCGACACCCCCCGGTTGGAGGCGACAAGCATCAAGATCACGGCGGTAAGCTCCACCGCCCGGGTGCCGCGCGGTTCCACCTTGGCCGGGGTAAGAAGTTCGGTGAACACATCCAGCTTGTCGCGGGTCACGGGATAGGTGATCAGCATCTGGTCGCGGAAATCCTCGGCCTCGATCATGGTTTTTTGCGCAAGGGGGTTGGTTGCGGCGGCCACAAACATGGGGTGATAATCAAACAGCGGGTTGAAGATGACGTTGGCCAAAGGGGCCGGGTCACTGGAGATGACAAGATCCACCTCCTCGCGTTGCAAGGCGGGCAGCGCCTCGAACGCCAGCCCCGCGCGGATGTCCACATCCACCTCTGGCCAGGCGCGGCGGAACAGTTCCAGCACCGGAAACAGCCATTCAAAACAGGCGTGGCATTCAATGGCAATGTGCAGCCGCCCCGATTTGCCGGACCGCAGCCCGCGAAACTCCTCCTCCAGCGCGTCCATTTCGGGCAAAATGCGATCAGCCAGCCGCAGCATCCGTATTCCCGCCGCCGAAAGCTTGAGGGGTTTGGAGCGGCGTACGAACAATTCCACCCCGGCCTGATCCTCCAACCCCTTGACCTGATGAGACAATGCCGATTGTGTCATGTTCAGCATATCGGCGGCGCGGGCAAGGCCACCTGCCTGATGGATCGCGCGGATGGTGCGCAGATGCCGGAACTCAATATGCATTATGTGGTCATCCTCATAAACATGATTAGAATTATGAAATTGTCTCACATCGCGGAATCAGCGACAAGGGGACAAAGCAGGAGCTTGTAAAATGTCCAAGACACCGAATATTTCGTTTGAATTTTTCCCCCCGCAAACGCTGGATGCTTCTTTCCGGCTGTGGGAAACCGTGCAGACCCTTGCACCCCTGAACCCAAATTTCGTGTCCGTGACTTACGGTGCAGGCGGCACCACCCGCAAGCTGACGCATGAGGCGGTGGGCGCTATCGGCAACAATTACGGCCTGAACGTGGCCGCACATCTGACCTGCGTTGACGCGACTCGCGCGGAAACCATGGAGATTGCGCAGGCTTACGCCGATGCGGGCGTGCGCGAGATTGTGGCGCTGCGCGGCGATGCCCCGAAAGGTGCGGACCGTTTTACCGCCCATCCCGATGGTTTCGCCTCTTCGGTTGAATTGGTGGAGGCATTGGCTGCAACCGGCAAATTCACCATTCGCGTCGGCGCTTATCCCGAGCCGCATCCTGATGCGGCGGATACACTGGCCGATGTCCGCTTCCTCAAGCGCAAGATTGATGCGGGGGCGACCAGCGCCATGACGCAGTTTTTCTTTCAGGCTGAAACCTTCCTGCGGTTTCGCGATGCTTGTGTGCGCGAAGGCATCACCGCCCCCATCATCCCCGGCATTTTGCCGATCCAATCCTGGGAGGGCACCAAGAAATTCGCGGCGCGCTGCGGCACACAGGTGCCCGTATGGCTGGATGATGCTTTCATCGCTGCCAAGCGCGACGGGCGCGAGGCGTTGCTGGCGACGGCGCTTTGCACCGAACTTTGCGACACATTGATGTCCGAGGGGGTGAATGATTTGCATTTCTACACCCTCAACAAGCCGCATCTGACCCGCGATGTGTGCCATGCGCTGGGCGTTACCCCGCAGGTGGCCTTGCAGAACGTGGCCTGATTTTTACAGTTTACCCTGCACCCCTTGGGGCGGTGCAAACCGCCCCTTTTTTTATGTGCGCCGCCGCTTTTACCTGCGCCGTCCTATGCGCGGAATGCTGGAGCGAACGCTGGGATAGGTGGCTTGTGGATGCGCAGGTTGGCCATGGGTGCGGTTCCAGAACGCCAGCCCGCCAAGGCCAAGCCAAGCCGGCAAAAGCAGAACAGCCCCCGCGATAAACCCGCCCGCATGCGCCCAATAGGCGACACCGCCGCCATCGCCCGGGATGGAAAAGCCGGAAAACAACTGCATCGCAAACCAAAGCCCCAGCATGATCCACGCTGGAATCGGGAAAATGCGGAAGAAAACTACGAAAATGATCAAGATATCCACCTTGGCGCGGGGAAACAGCAGCAAATAGCCCCCCATCACGCCCGCAACCGCCCCCGATGCGCCGATCATCGGCACGAATGATGACGGATCTGCACCGATTTGGGCCGCAGCCGCCGCAAGCCCGGACAAAAGATAAAAACCAAGATATTTCAAATGGCCAAGGATATCTTCCAGATTGTCGCCAAAAATATACAAAAACAGCATGTTGCCTGCCAGATGCATAAAGCCGCCATGCAAGAACATGGAAGTGAACAGCCCGTGCAGGTCCGCCCCCCCCATCACCCGGCGCGGCACAAGGCCCCATTCCACAAAAAACACACTCAGCTGCGGCTCGCTGGGGATGGTCAGCCAATAGCTGAAAAATATCCCAGCATTCAGAAGGATAAGCGCATAGGTGACATACGGCACCCGCCCCGAGGGGTTATGATCGCGGATTGGAAACATGCTGCCAAATGTCGTGATCCGGCATCAGTCGTCAAGTCCCGATCAGGCAGCCCCCATTTCCGCGAGCAGCTGCGCATTGCCGCCCGATGCGGTGGTATCAATGCACACATGCCGTTCCAGTTGCACATGGGCGGGGTCCGGCATGCCCCCAATCAGCGGCGTAATCGCGCCGGGGCGCGCCGCCAAAGCCTGCGCATAGGCGCGGCCCTGCTCGGTCTCTCCCCACCATAATGCAGCGGAAAACCTGGACAGTGTGGTCAGCGCGGACGGGTCAATATTGCCCGCCTCAATGGCAATGCCGCCAAGCGCGCGCACGGCCTCTGCCTGTGCTAAAACCTGCGGCGCGGTCGGACCAAGGCACAAAAGCGGCCAGCGCGCATAGGCCGAAAGCCGGTTGGATTCGCCCGTCGGTCCCGGCATGTCGGTGACATGCAGCGCGTCCAGTGCGGGCACATGGGTGGCCAGCGCACGTTCAACATCCGCAACGCTCGCCTTCAGACTTGTCGTTGCGGGTACGCCTTCGCCCTCCGGGGCCGCCAGATGGGTAAAGCGCGCCATGTAATCGGGGCCGCCCGCCTTTGGCCCGGTGCCTGAAAGCCCTTCGCCCCCAAAGGGTTGGCTGCCCACCACCGCACCGACCTGGTTGCGGTTCACATAGGTGTTGCCAACATGGATCCGGGCCACGACACGCTCCACCCGGTCATCAATCCGGCTGTGAAGGCCAAAGGTAAGGCCGTAGCCCATCGCGTTGACCTCATCCACCACGGTGTTCAGCCCGCCCGATTTCCAGGGGGCCACATGCAACACGGGGCCAAAGATTTCGCGCGGCATATCGGCAATGCCGCGCACCTGAATGACGGTCGGCGCGATGAATGTGCCGCCTTGCGCCGTGCGGCCTTCTTTCAAAACCCGGCCTTCCGCCCGCGCCGCCTCGATATAATCGCGGATGGTGGCCTGGGCGGCGGCATCAATCACCGGGCCAATATCGGTCACCAAATCCCAGGGGTTGCCCGGTTCCAGATCGTCCATCGCACCGAAAAGCATGTCCAGCACGGGGGCGCGCACATCATCTTGCAGATACAGGCAGCGCAAGGCCGAACAGCGCTGACCTGCCGATTGGAAGCTGGAGGCGAGGATGTCGCGCACGGCTTGTTCGGGCAGGGCCGTGCTGTCCACGATCATCGCGTTCAGCCCCCCGGTTTCGGCGATCAAGGGTGCTGTCGGGTGCAGATGATCGGCCATGGTCGCGCGAATGCGCAGGGCGGTTTGTGTTGATCCGGTAAAACACACCCCGTCCACGCGGCTGTCGGAGGTCAGCGCCTCCCCCACAACCGCGCCGGTTCCCGGCAGCAGTTGCAGGGCTGTGACCGGCACACCTGCCTTGTGCAGCAATCCAACAGCAAGGCCCGCGATCAACCCGGTTTGTTCGGCGGGTTTGGCCAAGACGGCATTTCCCGCAGCCAAAGCCGCCGCGATTTGCCCCGTGAAAATCGCCAGTGGGAAGTTCCACGGGCTGATGCAGGTGAAAAGGCCTCGGGGGGGGGCGGTAATGCTTTCCCCTTGGTCAGCGTAATAGCGCAAAAAATCAACGGCTTCGCGCAATTCAGCCACGGCATCTGCCTGGGTTTTGCCCGCCTCGCGCGCCAGCAGGGAAAAGATCACGCCAAACTCGGCTTCATAAAGGTCAGCCGCGCGGCGCAGCACCTCGGCGCGTTGCGCGGGGGCCGCATCCCATACCTGTGCGGCCTGCAACGCGGTTTGCACATCGGGGGCAGAGGCGGGCAGAACATGCCCGACAATCGCCCCGGTCGCCGGGTTGCGCACGTCCCAGCGCTGCCCGCCCGCAACCGGGCCTGCCAAAATGGGCCGCGCATCGAACAAACCGGCCTCATGCGGTGCGCGCGCCGCCTCAATTTCCGCGAGATCCCCCGCATCGGTCAAATCCCACCCGCGAGAGTTTGCGCGCTGCCCAAACAACCCGGCCCCTGTGGGCAGGATCGGGCTTGCAACCGGGTCAAACGCGGCCATCGCATCCAATGGGCAGCCTGCCACCTCCTCGGGGGGGACGGTCTCATCGACAATCTGATTCACAAAGCTGCTGTTGGCCCCGTTTTCCAGCAAACGCCGCACAAGATAGGCCAGCAAATCGCGGTGCGCGCCGACCGGGGCATAGATGCGGCAGCGCGTGCTGCTGCCCTCCAGAACGATATCGTGCAGCCGCTCCCCCATCCCATGCAGGCGCTGAAATTCAAAGCTGCGCTTGTCGGTGGCCATGTCCAGCACGGCGGCGACGGTATGGGCGTTATGGGTGGCAAACTGCGGATAAATCCGGTCGGTAAGCCCCAGAAGTTTGCGGGCATTGGCGATAAAGGACACATCGGTCGCTTGTTTGCGGGTAAAGACCGGAAAGCTTTCCAGCCCCAGAACCTGCGCGCGCTTTACCTCTGCGTCCCAATAAGCGCCTTTGACCAAGCGCACCATGATCTTGCGGTCCAGCCGTTCGGCCACCCCGTAAAGCCAGTCGATCACTGCGCCTGCACGCCGCCCGTAGGCTTGCACCACCACGCCAAACCCGTCCCAGCCTTTCAGCGCCGTGTCTTCCAGCACCGCCTCTATCACCTGCAGGGACAGGGCCAGACGGTCGGCTTCCTCCGCATCGATGTTGAAGCCAAGCCCCGCCGCCTTCGCCAAACCGGCCAACGTACGGACACGGGGCACCAGTTCCTCCATCACCCGCTCGCGTTTGGCCACTTCATAGCGGGGGTGCAGGGCCGAGAGTTTAACTGAAATCCCTGGGTTTTCGCGGATATCTTGGGATTTTGCCGCCTTGGCAATCGCCGTAATCGCCGCCTTGTAGGCCAGATGATAGCGCCGCGCATCTGCTTCGGTGCGCGCCGCTTCGCCCAGCATGTCATAGCTGTAGGTGAACCCCTTGCCTTCCAACTCCCGCGCGCGGGCCATGGCCTTCTCGATCGTTTCGCCCAGAACGAATTGCTTGCCCATCTCCTTCATCGCGCGGGTTACGGCGGTGCGGATCACAGGTTCGCCCAAACGCTTGACGGCCCCGCGCAGGCTGGTGGCGATGCCGGGCTGGCGATTGTCGTCCAGCACCCGGCCCGTCAGCATAAGCGCCCAGGTGGAGGCATTGACCAGGCTGGAGGCGGATTTACCCAGATGCTTGCCCCAATCGGACGGCGCGATCTTGTCTTCAATCAGCTTGTCCATCGTATCGGCGTCGGGTACGCGCAACAGCGCCTCGGCCAAGCACATCAGCGCGATCCCCTCATCGGTGGAAAGGCCGTACTCAGCAAGAAAAACTTCCATCAACCCCGGCTTGGCGCTGGCGCGGATGGCGCGCACCAAATCAGCACCGCTTGTGGCGATGCGGGCGCGGTCTGGCGCGGTCAGCCCTGCCTCCTCGATCAGGCCCTTGACCAGTGCCGCTTCATCACGCAGGGCATGGTGGTCGATGATGGTCCAGGCGGTGTCAATGGAATCGCGGGGCATGGGCAAGCTCTCCTCTTTGGCGTATTATAGACTGGAATGAAAAGCCATTCGTCCTGATTAACGGGAATCGGCAGGCGGATTGGCCGATTGCAGGGGGGAAACCGATGTCGATTGCACCATTTGACCTTGACCGCTTTGACCAGGCGATTTTGCGGGTGTTGGCGGCGGAAGGCCGGATCTCGGCGACCGAGCTTGCCCGCCGGATCGGCCTGTCAAAATCCCCCACCCAGACGCGTATGAAACGGCTGGAGGAAGCGGGGGTGATCACCGCCTACCGCGCGCAACTGGATCCGATCAAGATGGGCCAGGCGCATGTGGCTTTTGTGGAGGTGCGGCTTTCAGACACGCGAGAGGCGGCGTTGCAGGCGTTCAATAAAGCGGTGCTTGCAATACCGGAGGTGGAGCAATGCCATATGATGGCCAGCCGCTTTGATTACCTGCTGAAGGTGCGCACCGGGGATATTCAGGACTACCGTCGGGTGTTGGGCGAACGGATTTCGGCGCTGCCGCATGTGGCGTCCACCTCCACCCATGTGGCGATGGAGGCGGTGAAAGAGGCTGGGGTCTAATCGGGGGCGGCGAATTGAAGGGGTCGGGTGGTGGGTTGCACCCACCCTACGCATGAACCAAGAGTGCAGAGCCGATGCCGCCTGCGGCTGCAATGGCGCACAGGCCGTGGCCTTGGTGTAGATCGGCAAACATCCGGGCGACCAGAACCGCGCCGGATGCCCCCACAGGATGGCCCCGCGCCAAGGCCCCGCCGCCGATGTTCACGCGGGCCGGGTCCAGCCCGGCGCCCATGATACAGGCAATGGCTTGCACGGCGTATGCCTCCATGATCTCGGCGCGGTCCAGCGCCAGGCGGGGGGAAAGAACCCGGGCAATCGCCCCTAAAGGGGCAAGCCCGGGTTCTTCGGGGATGCCCCCCCGGGTCACCCCGGCCACAATCCGCAACGCGCGCTTTGCGGGACGGGCAAGCCGGGCCGAGACGACAAGGCAAAACGCTGCCCCATCCGCTGCCACCGCCGCATTCGCAGGCGTGATGGGGCCCGCGATTACCCTGGCGCGGGCTGCCAAAGCCGGGGTCAGCGCCCGGGTGAAGCCATCGCGGGCAATGCCGTTGACCGCCACAATCTCGGGGTGGCGGGCCCCCATGGCTGCTGCATGGGAGGCAACGGCAAACGCATCTTGCGCCGCCCGGTCAATCCCCAGCTTTTCGGCCAGTGCTGCAGCAGCAACATGCATATCAGGGTCGCGGTGGGGCCAAGGGGTGAAGGGCGGCGCATCATAGGGCAGCGCCGGGCCGCCACCCGGGTCCGTCCGCAAGCGCTGCGGCCTGCGCGAATAGCTTTCAGCGCCGCCTGCCAGCACCACCTCTGCGGCACCGCTTTCCACCAGTGCGCGCGCAAGGATCACCGCATCAAGCCCGCCCGCGCATTGCCGGTCAATGCTCAGGCCCGCCACCCGGTCCGGCAGTCTCGCCGCCAGTGCCGCCACCCGTGCCGGGTTGCCGCCTGCGCCCAACGCGTTGGAGAGGATCACCTCATCCACCTGTTCCGGCGCAAAGCCTGCATCGGCGAGGCAGGCCAGCAGAACGGGCGCAGACAGGTCTTGCAACTGTAACCTTGCAAACGCCCCGCCCGCAGGCATCACCGGGCTTCGCCGGGCAGCGATGATGTAGGCCCCGCTCACTGCGCGCCTGCAATCGCGGCCAGATTTACCTTGCCCGAAGCCAACAAGGGCCAATCCGCTCGGATCTGCACCCGTTTGGGCGCGATCAGCGGCCCGAATTGCGCCCGCAACGCGGCAAGCAATGCGGGCGCATCAATCGCGCCCATCACCACTGCCTCAAGCACATGGCCCCGACGCACATCGGGGCGGGGCACCACGGCGGCCCGCGCAACTCTGGGCTGCGACAGCAAGAACAACTCCATCGCTTCGGGATAAGCATTCTGCCCCGCAACTGTCACCATCCGGTCACTCCGGCCCAAAAGTACCAAATGCCCGGCCTCCATTCGCCCGATCTCGCCCAATCGCAGCCAACCGTCTTGCCATTTCGCGCCCCCCGCGTTTGCCCCGCCATAGGCGTCAAACAGATAGGGGCTGCGCACCCAAACCTGCCCCTCGGTGGTGGACATGCCCGGTCCGCCAAGCGCCACCTCCACGCCCGGATAGGGGCGGCCTACGGCATGGGTGGGGGTGGCGGCATCTGACAACGTGATAAAACTCGCCTCTGCCGCGCCGTAAAACTCGCGAACGTCCGCACGCGGACACATCACGCGCAATGCCATGCGCAGGCCCGCGTCCAGCTTGGCCCCGCCTACCAGCACGCAGCGAAGGGCGGGCAAGCACGCGCCCCCCGCTTCGACCAGCAATTGCAATTGCGGCGGCGCGGCCCAAAGTACCTCAACCCGGCGCGCGGCTAAAACGGCGCGCTGACGGTCGGGGCGCAAACCTTCCAGCAGATGCACCTGCGCGCCAAGGCTCACCCCCTCCACCGCGCCGTAAAGCGACAAGGATTGTACGAAACGACCCAAGACGGCGACCCCAACCCCCGGCCCAATGCCAAACAAACCTGCATTCACCGCAAAGCTTGTCAACCACGAGGAAATGCTGCGCCCAATTCGGCGCGGCGCGCCTGTGCTGCCCGAAGTCAATGTCTCAAACCCGGTTAAGGGGGCGGCGGCCGAAACCGCGCCGATCCGAAATGGGACCTCACCAAAGGCCGCGCTCAGCGCATGCAGGGCGGGCCTGTCAGGCTGCACACCTGAAACGGGAAAAGGGCGCAGCACAGCCGCTCCCTCAGCCCCGAAAACCCGCGCTTCTGGATGCCAGCGAAACCCGTTCACAACCGCCCCCGCCCATCCCTGCTATTGGCAGCCACCCAAAACCCGGCCCGCGGGTTCATCTTGGCAAAAATACCTGAAACCGCAAGCACAGCAAACTCGCAGGCGGGTTTAGTCCCCGCGGATCACCTTGCGAAAGCCTTCAAACAGAGGAGTATTGGAACAGACCACAGCGCCCTTGGCCAAAGGATCATCTCCCTCGCGGATCGCCGAGACCATGCCGCCTGCCTCTCGCACCAGCACCAATCCGGCGGCAATATCCCAAGGCTGCACGCCCCGTTCCCAATAGCCGTCAAAGCGGCCTGCGGCGACATAGGCCATGTTCAGCGCGGCCGAACCCCAACTGCGCACCCCGGCACAAACCGGCGCAAGACGTGCGAAATCCTGCAAGGACGCAGGCAAGGTGCCCCTGCCGCTGCCAGGCACCCCCGTTGCAAAGATCGATTCCATCATGGCGCGCCGCCCCGACACCCGCAGGCGGCTTTCATTCATCCAGGCCCCACCGCCCTTTTCCGCCCAGAACATCTCATCCTTGGCGGCGTCAAAAATCACGCCCGCAATAATCTCGCCCTTGTGTTCCAAAGCGATGGATACGGCCCAATGGGGCAACCCATGTAAAAAGTTCGTCGTCCCGTCCAGCGGGTCTACAATCCAGCGGCGCGTCGGGTCCGCGCCTTCGGTCTCGGGGCTTTCTTCGCCCAGAAACCCGTAGGTGGGACGCCCGCCCAAAAGTTCCTCGCGCAGGGTTTTTTCCGCCTCGCGGTCGGCGCGGGTCACAAAATCACCGGGTCCCTTGGAGGAGACCTGAAGGTTTTCCACCTCACGGAAATCCTTGACTAAGGCCCGCCCCACCTTGCGGGCGGCCTTCTTCATCAGGTTAAGGTTCGCGCTGCCTTGCATGCCGGGACTCCATCCGTGTACGGCCTAGGGCTATAGCGGCGCGGGGCGGGGATGGAAAGGGGGGGTGTTCAGGGGGCGCGTGATAACAGCGCCGCGGGGCGCAGTTTGGCCAGGCCTTGGGTGATAAAGGCGGCCAGCGCCACCTTGATCAGATCGCCCGGCAGATAGGCCGCCATCAAGCCTGCCGCTGCGATCCAGTTTTTGCCCAGAACCAGCGCCATCCCGGAAATTCCGATAATATACAGCACGACAACCCCACCCAACAAGGCCGCCCCCGCTGCTCCTGCGCCTATACCTGCGCGCCATTTTTCCATCACCATGCCCGTGACAAAGGCCGCGATTGGAAAGCCCAGCACAAAGCCTGCCGTTGGGCTGGAAAACACGCCAAGGCCGCCGCGCCCGCCCGAAAGCAGGGGCAATCCCAGCGCCACCAGCCCCACAAACAGCAACGCCGCCAAGCCCCCGCGCCGTGCTCCCAGCACCGTGCCGCACAGCATGACTCCGAGGCTTTGCGCGGTAATCGGCACTCCCACCGCCAGCGTGATTTGCGGCACCAACCCCAGCACGGCAATCAAAGCCGCAAACAGGGCAATGTAGGCAACGTTCTTTTCCATCGATCTTGTCCTTCAGTGCGTCCCTAAAGGCCGCGTTTCCTGCCCCTAAGGGCTGCTTATCTTGCCGTTACAGGCCGCCGCGCGCGCGGATTGCCTCGGCCACCCGGTCGGCATCATCCAGTGCGATCAGGCTTATGGGCAGCAAAATGCGCCAATTCACCCGGCGGGCGGACCTTGCGCGCCATGCCTGCCCCAGAAGGGCGGCTTTGTCTATCAAAACCGGAGTAAAGCGGATCACCAGGCCCATCGCCACCGCAAGGACGCGCGGGCGCAGGCCCAGCCTTGCCAAGGGGGCAGCCAGCCGCTCTACCAAGGCGATCATCTCATCCAGACGGCTGGTCATCGTGACCAGATTGGCCAGCGCCACGGCGGCCAGCATCTTGCCCGCCACCACCAAGCCTGCCGCAATCTCTCCGGTCCAGCCATGCCACAGGCCTAGGATCAGTAAAAAAGGCCATAAAGGGCGCAGCATTGCCGCACCGAAGCGGGCAAAGCGGCGGCCGAAGGTGCGGTAGGCCAGCGCCACACAAAAGCAGACAGCGCCCACTGCCCAAGGGGTTTGCAACTGAAACAGCCACAGGCTTGCCAGCCCCAAACCCAGCAGTTTTGGCCCCGGTTCAACCCGGTGCAAGGGGGTTTCAATCGGACAGGTCAGTGTCAGCATCGACATCCCCCAGCCGTGCCATTTCGGCGCTGAAATCTTTCAAAATGGCAACTGCCGCCCCATCGGCCCGCACGCGCCCGCCCTCCAGCCAGATCACCCGGTCATAGCCAGCCAGCGCTGCCGGATCATGGGTGATCAGCACAAGCCTTTGCGGCAAAGTGGCCAATTCGCGGGCCAGCCGGGTTTGGGTCGGCAGGTCCAGCCCCGCAAAGGGTTCGTCCAGCAAGATGGTGTGCGGGGCCATTGCCAGAACGGCCAGCAGGCACAGGAAATGCCGCTGGCCCTGCGATAGGGCGGTGACGATGCGTCCTTCCCAATGACTTCGCCCGTGGCGTGCCAAAAGCGCGCGCACCGCATCTTGCGCCATATCCTTGGGCATTCCTTGCTGGGTCAGGCCAAAGGCCAATTCCTCGGCCACGGTGGGGAAAATGATTTGGTGATCGGGGTTCTGGAACAAGATGCCCAAGTGCTTAAGCATCGCCTTGCGGTCGCGTGCGGGGTCCATCCCCTCCACCTGCACAGTGCCGGTGGACGGCGGCACGAGCCCTGACAGCAGCCGCAAAATGCTGGTCTTGCCCGATCCATTGCGCCCGACGATGCCGATGCGGTGTTCGGTCAAGGCCAGTGTCAGCCCCGACAAAATCACGCGTCCTGCCACAGTCAGGCCTGCGTCTTGCAAGACAAGCCCGGCCGGTTTTTGAGGCTGGCTGATGAGGTGAGGGCCGGACGGGGCGGTTGGCATGGGGTCTATCTTTGCTGCGGCGTTGCGCGGCTTTTACCCCGTCAAACCCGCGCTGCCAAGCAAACAGAAAAAAGACCGGATTTCCCGCTGAGGGGAAACCCGGTCAAGGTGCACACGGGGAAGTGTGGTCAGCCCAAACCGCCAGAGGAGGTTCGAGCTGGTAGGGAACATCGGGGCTTAGCAGTCGGCGATGAAACGTTCGCCGCGGCTGTTGCGATAGTAGCATTGGTCACGGCCCGGTGCGGTGCCGATGAGGGTTGATGCGGCAACGCCTGCGGCAGCGCCAAGGGCTGCACCGGCCAAGCGATTGTCATCCGAAACCGCGGCCCCCACAACACCACCTACAGCGGCGCCCGCGGCGGCGTTCTGGCCAGCGGTTTGACAGCCTGTAAGGGCCAAGGCGACGAGGGGCAGGGAAAGCAAAAACGATTTCATGGTTTATCTCCAAATGAGGCAGCAATTGAAGGTAAAACGCGTCAGGGCGGAAAGGGTTCCCGCCCTGCCATATATTTTTCGGTCAGTCCCGGCTCAGGCTTTGCGCGCGGCGGCCACAGCCTCTTCCAAAATATCCATGGCCTCCGCGAAATGTGCGTCTGGGATGGTGATAGGGGCAAGGAAGCGGATGACGTTGCCGTAAACCCCGCAGGTCAACAAGATCAGCCCACGGTTAAGCGCTTCCATCCGGATACGCCCGGTCAAGGCAGCATCGGGTTCATGCGTGGTGGCATTCGCCAACTCCATCGCCACCATAAAGCCGGGGCCGCGAATATCCACAATCTCGGGCGTGGTGGAGCGAATGGATTCCAACCGTTGCTTCAATCGGCTGCCCAGTTCATTGGCGCGGTCACACAGCCCTTCCTCCTCGATCACGTCCATCACCGCATGGGCCGCAGCAATTCCCAGCGGGTTGCCCGCATAGGTGCCACCCAAACCGCCGGGGGCGGCGGCATCCATCAAATCCGCGCGGCCTGTCACTGCCGCCAAGGGCAAGCCGCCCGCCAAGCCTTTGGCCATCGTGGTCAGATCGGCGGCCACGTCATAGCCTTCCATGGCGAACAGATGGCCCGTACGGGCAAAGCCTGTCTGCACCTCATCCGCGATCATCACGATGCCATGTTCATCGCAAAGCTTGCGTATTGCGCGGACGAGATCGGCGGGGGCGGGGTAAAAACCACCCTCGCCCTGCACGGGTTCAAACACGATTGCCGCCACGCGGGCAGGGTCCAGATCGGCCTTGAACAGCTTGGTCAGGCCCGCCAGCGCATCGGCGGTGGTGACCCCGTGGACATCTTGCGGGAAGGGGACGTGAAACACATCGGGCATCATCGCACCAAAGCCCTTCTTGTAAGGCTCCACCTTGCCGGTCAGTGACATGCCCATGAAGGTCCTGCCATGAAACGCGCCGCCAAAGGCCACAACGGCATTGCGCCCCGTCGCCACGCGGGCAATTTTCACCGCGTTTTCGCAGGCCTCCGCCCCCGTGGTCACAAAAATCGTCTTTTTCGCAAAATTGCCCGGAACGGCGGCGTTCAGGCGTTCGGCAAGGCGGATATAAGGCTCGTACGGCAAAACCTGATGACAAGTATGGGTGAAACGCCCCATCTGCTCGGTCACCGCCGCCATCACGCGGGGGTGGCAATGGCCGGTGTTAACCACGGCAATACCGGCCGCAAAGTCGATATAGCGGTTGCCCTCAATATCCCAGACCTCGGAATTCAGCGCGCGGTCCGCATAAATCTGCGTCATCATGCCAACCCCGCGAGAGATTGCATCGTCCCGGCGCTTGGCCACATCTGCGTTCAACATAGTTGTCACCTCGTTTGAATTTGCGCTGATTTGACCCGTTTTCGTGGGCGGCTTCAACAGGCGAATGCGCGCAGTTGGGTCTAGTCCTCGCCGTCCGCCTCTTTCATCAAGCGATCGGCCTTTTTGCGTACCAAAACCGTGCGCAGATCATGCATGGCCAACAGCAAAACATCCGTTACGTGGTCCAATTGTTCGCCACTCGCGCGGGTTTGCACCCATTGTGTTGTCAGGTTCATATGATCGACAGCGCGCATGATGTCATCCACCTCACGCGCCGCCAGCTGGTGGGTGCGCTGGTCGATCCAGCCTTGGATTTCCGCAATATCCGCAGGCGTCAGCACATGGTCGCCCTGCGGCTTCACCTCGCCGTTGCGGATGTTGATGGTGGCGATCTGGTCCAGGTCAATGCGGCGCTGGCGGTTTTCGGTATCCACCCGAAACACCAGCGCCCCGTTGTCGCGGACCCTGAAGTAATAATCCGGCAGATCGCCCGCCATATCAGCCCCCGCTTACACCAGCCCGGCGCAGAATGTTTGAATGCGCGTGCAAGCCTCTTTCAAGGTCGCATCATCGGTAGCGTAGCTGACGCGGAAGTTTGGCGATAGGCCAAAGGCTGCACCAAACACCACCGCGACCCCGGTTTCCTCCAGCAATGCGGTGGCGAACACGGCGTCATCGGTGATCTTGGTTCCTGCGGCGCTGGTTTTGCCAATGCAGCCCGAAATATCGGGATAGACGTAGAACGCACCTTCGGGCGTGGGGCAGGTCACGCCCTTGGCCGCGTTCAGCATGCCCACCACCAAATCACGGCGGCGTTGGAACAAGGTGCGGTTGGTGGCAAGAAAATCCTGCGGCCCGTTCAACCCCTCCAGCGCTGCGTGCTGGCTGATCGAACAGGGGTTGGAGGTCGATTGTGACTGGATCGTGCCCATCGCCTTGATAAGCGCCACAGGCCCCGCCGCATAGCCAATGCGCCAGCCCGTCATCGCATAGGCCTTTGACACGCCATTGCAGGTCAGGGTGCGGTCATATAGCCCCGGCTCCACCTGCGCGGGGGTGCAAAATTCGAAATCATCAAACACCAGATGTTCATACATATCATCCGACATCACCCAGACATGCGGGTGGCGCATCAGCACATCTGTCAGCGCCTTCAACTCCGCGCGGGTATAGCCGGCACCTGTGGGGTTCGACGGGCTGTTGAAGATGAACCATTTTGTCTTGGGCGTGATCGCGGCCTCCAACTGCGCGGGTTGCAGTTTGAAACCGGTCTCAATGCCAGCCGCCACGGCCACCGGGGTGCCGCCCGCCAGAAGCACCATATCGGGATAGGACACCCAATAGGGGGCGGGGATAATCACCTCATCCCCGGGGTTACAGGTGGCCATCAAGGCATTGTAGAGAATCTGTTTGCCGCCCGCACCAACGCTCACTTGGTTCGGCGCGTATTGCAGGCCGTTTTCCCGCTCAAACTTGGCGCAGATCGCCTTTTTCAACTCTGGCATCCCATCGACGGCCGTGTATTTGGTTTTGCCCGCATCAATCGCCGCCTTGGCCGCATCCTTGATGTTTTGCGGCGTGTCAAAATCCGGCTCGCCAGCGCCAAGGCCGATCACATCCTTGCCTGCGGCTTTCAGCTCATTGGCTTTGGTGGTCACAGCGATGGTCGGGGAAGGTTTTACACGCGCAAGGGTATCGGACAAAAAGGCCATGGCAGGCTCCGGCATAGGGGGGCAATGTGCCGCAACGGCCCCCGGTTTGAACTTCGCGGCCACTTGTCATAGGATGCGCAGGAATTGCGATCAAGCGATAACACCTTTGGGGGATGCAAGGAATGACCGAGAGCGACAGCACGAACTGGTACAGCGCGGATGCAGCAACCTTTGGCGACCGTGTGGCCGCCGCGCGCGACGCCGCAAACCTGACGCCTGAGGATTTGGCGCGGCGTCTGGGGGTGAAGCTGTCGACCATCCAGAATTGGGAGAATGACCACTCCGACCCGCGCGCCAACAAGCTGCAAATGCTGTCGGGCATGCTGAATGTGTCGATGCGCTGGCTGCTGACAGGCGAAGGCGACGGGATAGAGCCGCCTGTGGCCCCCAGCAGCACCGACCTGAATAAGGCGCTGGCGGACCTTTCGCGGATGCGCGCGCAAGCACTGGCCCTGTCGCAGGACATGGGGCATCTGGAAAAGCGCCTGCGCGTGATGCTGCGGGATGCCGCCCAATGATCGAGATTTTGGATGAGACGCCCGAAGCGCGGCTGAAGCGCCTGAAGATGCGGTCCTGGCGGCGCGGCACCAAGGAAATGGACATGATTCTTGGCCCTTATGCAGATGCGCATCTGGCCGGTATGGACGAGGCGCGCTTGCTGTTGTTTGACCGTTTGCTGTGGGAAAATGACCAGGACCTGCTGCCTTGGGTGCTTGGGCAGGTCGAGGGGCCGCCAGATTATGCAGCGCTTTTGGCTGAAATCGGCCTTTTCGCCCGGAATCGCCTGATGGCCTGAAAGGGTTTTTCAGAATTTCGCCAAATTCGTGGCTAAATTGGTGCGAGTTTACGAAATGTTTTCGTTTTGTGCTGATTCTGTCCCAGGAAAACCCCTGGGCGGAGAAGACGATGACATTACATACACATTTGCTGGACGGCTCGCACAAGGCGTTGATGGGCAGCTATCTGGAAAGCCTTGCGCTGGTCGAACGGCTGCACCGATTGCTGCTGGACGTGATCAAGGATGAATTTGAACGCCTGGGCGTGCTGGAGATCAATTCAGTCCAGGCGCTATTGTTGTTCAACATCGGTGAGAATGAGGTGACTGCGGGGGAATTGAAATCCCGCGGCTATTACCAAGGCTCCAACGTCAGTTATAATTTAAAAAAACTGGTGGAATTGGGATATATGCATCATCAGCGGTCTGAAATTGACCGCCGGTCGGTGCGGGTAAAGCTGACCGAAAAGGGCCGCAATATCCGCATTGTGCTGAATGAATTGTTCGCGCGCCATACCGAAGGGTTTGAAAAACGCGGCATCGTCAATGCGCAGGGTATGGAGGATATCAACCAATCGCTGAAGCGGATGGAGCGGTATTGGACAGACCAGATCCGCTATATCTATTAAAGCATCAGCGCCACAAACCGGCATGGCTGGCCAATTTGCCTTGCAGCTTCGCCAAAAGACGATTGGCCGCAGAGGGGCGCGGAACTGTACCTTCGCGCAGCCGGTCCAGAATAACCTCGGGCGGGCAGGGCAGGCGGCTCACCGGATCAAAATAGCGCGGATAGGATATCAGCGTGGCATGGACCAGAAGGTCCAAAGACGGACGGTTGCGGGGGGTGCCATCTGGCTGCCAAAGGCGGCGCGGTGGCACGGGGCCAAGATCACTGGTCAGCCCCCAACCGGCGAAAAACGGCGCACCTAGGCAGGTAACAGGTTTTTCACGCAGCAAAGCCTCGAACCCCAGAAGGGATGTGATGGTCCACACCTCATCCACCGCGTCCAGCAGGGCGACAGGATCGGCGTGATTTGCGATATGGTTAACCAAGTGGGCCAGTGCTTTGGGGTCAATCTTTCCGGGGCGCAGGCCTGCCTCTACATCCGGGTGGGGTTTGTAGATCAGCACGCCGTCCGGATTGGCCGCGCGTGCCGCTTGAATCAAAGCCAGATTGGTGCGGATATCGCCCGCGCCAAGTTTGATGGAGGCGTCATCTTCCACCTGCCCCGGTACAAGAATGCGTTTGCCGGGCGGCAATTCGGGCAGCCCCATACCGCCCGAACCCGCGCCGCCAAGGTTATATTTCGACAGACCGGCGCGAACAATCGCCGCGCGCAACGCGCGCGCGCGATTCATCATGGCGGCGGCGGTATCGGTGGGCGGTGCTGCGGATATCAAACGCTCCAACCGGCTTTCGCGGTTGGGGTCGTAGTAAATTCCGAGATCATCCGCCACCAGGCTCAACGGCGGGATCAGATCCGCGCCAAGGCCTTTGGAGCGTAAAAACCCATCCTCCACCCGGCGGATCATCGGCGCTGCTAGGCCCTCCGGTTCCTTGCCCGCCCAAACCAACACGCTTGGCACCGACGGTTCCGCCACTTGGGCAAAGCGCAGCGGCTTGTAGCGCCCGAACACCGCTTGCAGCCGCCCGCGCTTCCACATCCGCATTCCAAGCGCCACGTGCCCCGCGTGATCCTCGCGCCACACGCGCACTTCGGCTTCCAATTGGTCCACCGCCGCTTCAAAGCTGCACAATTGGTCGCGGCAGGGATCGTACCAGGTGGGCGCAAGGATCATTGCGGCGGCGAAAAGCTGCTCCGGGGTCAAGGGGCGCGTGCGGCTGTCTTTGCGGCGCGGGCAGGGGGTTTGATCCTGTGACAGCCCCCAGCCCGCATAGAACGGCAGGCCAAAGACGCGGGGGCTATGACCGGCTAATATCGCCTCGAACCCCAGTTGGGAGGACACAGTATAGACCGCCGCCGCACCCGCCAGCAGCCGCCATGGCGACAGCGGAGCCGTTAACAATGTGTAATCCGCGCTGGGCCTGAAATGGCCGCGCCGCAGATTCAGGTTGGTTTCGGGATGGGATTTGACCACGATACGCGCGCCGGGGTTTTCGGCCTGCGCCACAGCCAGCATCGCGGCAAAGCCCGCATCCCCCACACCGGCCAGCGATGCATCGCCCCGTGTTTGATCCACCAGCAAGACATAGCCCGGGGCGGGGCAAGGCAGAGCCGCATCGTGGATATTGTATTTTGACAGATCCAGCGCCTTTAGTCGTGCAATTCCTGCGGTTGCACTGGCCAAAAGGTTCGAATCGTTCAAATCTGCGGTGGCCAAGATTTGTTCCAGCATCGACGGGCGATCGCCGTCGAAATGGACACCGATGGGGTCAATCAACAGGCCAAGGGGCGCATCCCCCGACCGTCCGGGGCGCACCGAGCGTAAAAAGGCATCCTCCACCCGGATCAAATCGGTCCCGCGTCTGCGCGCCACAGCCTCACCCCGGCGCGCAAAGGGGCTGCGGCCCCAAACGGCCACGGCATCTTGCCGCGATGGCAGGCCCGGCGTCAGATCATAGCCTGCAAGCTGCAAGATGCGGCGCAGGCGGGGGGTGCGCCAAAACCCCGCATTATAGGCAAAAAGCCGCCGGGGGGATACCCCGGCGGCGTGTGGTGTGACCGGGGGCAGGCCCAAAGGCCTACTCGCTGGACGTACTGGACGACAGCGAGGTCGCAGCCCCCACAGTGCCTGTCACCGCAGAAATGGTGCGCTGCCACTGCACGAACGGCGCTTCGGTGACGTAGACAGTATCGCCGTCACGAACAAGGAAATCGCGCGCTTCGAACATGCCTGTGGGCTGGGTCAGGTCCAGCACATAAACCATGCGCTGGTCGCCCGTCAGGTCGGACCGGCCCAGAACGGAGTTCGCAATCTCGGCAGGCTCGTTGCGGAACACAAACACGCCTGTCGGGTCGGCCACGGCACTGCTGAGGCCGCCCACGGTTGCCAGCGCTTCAATCGCGGACAGGGTCTGGGTTTCAAACGGCACGCGGCTTTGGGTGCCGGTTGCCCCCAGCGCCACAAAGGCCCGGGTATCACGTTCCACCACAATCCGGTCGCCGGCGCGCAAGTTGATATCGAGGGACGGGTTCGCGTACAGATCCTCCAGCCAGATTTTGTCGGTTTGGCCGCCGCGTGTGACCCGCACGATCGCCACCGCGGGTTCAATCGCAACGCCGCCCGCACGGGCAATCATCGCGGTCAAGGTGCGGGTGGGCCGTTCAATCGGGAACACGCCTTGCCCGCCCACACCGCCCGAAACCGAAACGGTGGACCCATCGCCCGCCACGCGCTGCACGGTGACTTGCGGATCGGGCGTCTGGCTGTCCAGCTTGCGGGTGATTGCCCCGCGCAACCCTTCGGGCGTTTGGCCCGCGGCCTTGATGCGGCCTGCGTAGGGCACGAAGATGAAGCCCGCGCCATCCACCTGCACGGATTCCAGAACCGACACGCGCTGCCCGGTGTTGCCCAGCAACGGGTCATCCTTAACGTTTTCAAACACTGTCAGCGACAAGGTATCGCCCGGCGAAATCGTGTCAGACCCGACAACACCCGCATTCCTGAAGTTTGGAGCCAAAGCCGAAGGCCGGGGTCACAGCGGTGGCCCGCGTCACACGGCTGTTGACGGAAACGATGAAGGCATCGCCATCTTTCAGCACCGATCCTGCAAAGATTTCTTTTTTGTTGGGCCCGGGGCGCGGCAATCCGCACCCTGCCAATGCCACAACAAGAACCGCGAGGGCCAAACCCTTGGCCCCCTTTTTTGCCGTAATTTTCACTGCCCGGGCTCCTTTTTTGGATATTGCCTCAGAATCTTTTTTTATAAACCTATCGAAAGCCTGGAAAAATTTCCAGAATTATGGGCTTTTGTTATTTTACAACTCGCAACTGTTGCCGTGGTGCCGCGCTTCCTTTGGTCAGCGCGTCATAAGGATCATCGGGCAAAAGCATCATGTCTACCACCTGTCGTAGCAACTCGCGCCGCCCACGCGAGGAGTAGAAGCCGCCGGGCACCTGACTTGTTTCCAGCAGGTAGTGCCGATAATCGCGGTAGGCACGGCTGTCGGGGCGGGTGGGATGTGAGAAAAACGCATCCAAGGGCTGCGACGACACAAATTCCGGCTTGGCATAGACTGCGGCCCCGAACACCTTCAGCGGCAAACCCCGCCAAAGCACCTGTTGGGCGGCGGTGGAATTGACCGTGACGGCAGAGCGCGCGTGGTTGAGCAAAACCGCCAGTTTCCCGCCCCGCACAAAATGCACCCGGTCTTGCACCCGGTGCAATTTCGCCAGCCGTCTGATCTCACGCGCAACGGGTACGCGACCGTCCTCCATCGGGTGGGCTTTGAAGACGAGGTGATGATGCGGGGATGCGCCTTTGGCAAAACCCTCCATCAGAAGACCCAGAAACTCGGTCATGTTGGAAAAGGGTGAATGCATCTGAAAGTTGCTGTCATGTTCCAGTTGCAACAGCACAAGGTGATAGGGAAAGCCGCCGTGTTTGATGCGCACATTCGCCAGCATGCGTTCCCAGCGATGGATCGGCAGCAAGATCAGGCGTCGGCAGTACAGCAGAAATTCCTGCCCCACAGTCAGTGCGCGGTGGGGGCGGTAGCGGCGATAATCCCAAAAGCCGGTCAGCACGAACCAATGATAAAGCGCGCCCCAGAACATGTGCTGGCGCATGTCGCCCCAGCGGGCGGGGGCATCGGGAAGGTCCATATCGGAATGGGCAAGATCGGTTTGCATCTGGGCCAGCGTCAGGTCCATCAAGCGAGAATTGCCGTTTGATCCGCCACGCTCATACGTCACCCAATGGGGGCGAAGATAGCCTTCCTCGAATACATGCACCGTCAAGCCTGCCGCTTTTGCGATGCGCACGGCATGGGCATGGAGGGGGCGGGTGTCGCCATAAAGCACAATATCGGTGATCTGCATCCGCTCGATCAAGTTTAAAAACGTGGCGGGCCAACTTTCGGATTCTGCCTTGAAGGGGATGTAGTTGGCGGTATTGGGCCAAAATGCCCGGTCGCCCCGATTGAAACCCACGCGCCACACCTGCGCGCCCGATTTGGCCAGCATCGCACCTAGATGTTGGAAGAAAGGCCCATGCGGACCTTGCAACAGCAAAAAGCAACGATCTTGGCCCGATACCCGCATCACACACCTTTTTGCCCCATCCATTGCATATTTCAGCTTTGGTAAAGGGGAATTTTTCACACCCGGGCATCTGTGCCTGCAAAGCCGGGCGAAATTAAGGCCCCTCCGAACGTTTGCGGCAGATACGCCTGCCCTTGCATGGCCGCGCGCCACTGGTTACGCCTAGGAGATCAACAAGGGGTTAAGGCATGTTCACAGGCATCGTCACTGATATCGGCACCGTTCTGACGCTGGAGCAGCAGGGCGATTTGCGCGTCCGGATCGGCACGCATTATGATGTGGGCGGGATTGATATAGGGGCGTCGATTGCCTGCGATGGGGTTTGCCTGACGGTGATCGCGCTGGGGGATGCGCCGCAAAACTGGTTCGATGTGCAGATCAGCGCGGAATCGGTCAGCAAAACCAATGTGAGCGGCTGGGCACCCGGCGCGCGGCTGAACCTGGAACGGGCGTTGAAGGTCGGGGATGAGCTTGGCGGGCATATCGTGTCGGGCCATGTGGACGGGCTGGCCGAGGTGGTGGCGATGCGGCGCGAGGGCGACAGCACCCGCGTTACCTTCCGCGCGCCGCATGCACTTGCCGGGTTCATTGCGCCCAAAGGTTCGGTTGCACTGAACGGCACCTCGGTAACGGTGAATGAGGTGGAAGGGACGGATTTTGGCGTCAACTTCATCCCCCATACCCAAGCTGCAACCACATGGGGCGATGTGGCGCTGGGTGACAAGATCAATCTGGAGGTGGACACGATGGCGCGCTATGTCGCGCGTCTGCGCGATTGGTCCAAGGAATAGGCGCCTTTTTCTCCGCCTTCGCCCCCATGTATTCCTGTCTGCCCTTAGTCCGGATGTTTTCGTTCCATTCCGACATACCAATGGTTGACGTAGCCCTGATTTACCGCAACTCTTTCCCAGTTACAAAACTGTCATGAAAATTTGGCATAGAGTGTGGACAAACCCGCACCAACATAAACTCTGGGAGGAGACCCGATGAAGAAAATTATGCTGACCGCTGCCGCATGCGCGCTAGCCGCCACCGCTGCACAGGCCGAATTCGCGCTTGATCAGCGCTATACCGATACCGATGGCGATCTGATTGCCGATATTCCCACCGATGCGACCCAATTGGTGGACCCGTCCACTCTGATCTTCGCCTATACACCGGTGGAAGATCCAGCAGTTTACGCCGCCGCATGGGCCGATTTTCTGACGCATCTGGAATCTGAGACGGGCAAGAAAGTGCAGTTTTTCCCTGTCGGCAACAACGCCGCCCAGATCGAGGCGATGCGTGCGGGTCGTCTGCACATTGCGGGTTTTAACACCGGGTCCAACCCGCTTGCCGTGGCCTGTGCGGGCTTTCGCCCCTTTGGCATGATGGCCGCCACTGATGGCTCCTACGGCTATGAGATGGAGATCATCACCTACCCCGGTTCGGGCATCACCGATATTGCAGGCATCAAGGGCCGCAAGCTGGCTTTCACATCTGAGACCTCCAACTCCGGCTTCAAAGCCCCTTCGGCGTTGCTGAAGTCTGAATTTGATCTGGAATCAGGTCGCGATTACGAGGCGGTGTTTTCGGGCAAGCATGACAACTCCATCCTTGGCGTGGCAAACAAGGACTATGACGCCGCCGCAATTGCCAATTCGGTAAAGGCCCGGATGCTGGACCGCGATGTGGTCAAGGCCGATCAGTTGACGGTGCTTTATACCTCGCAGACCTTTCCCACCACGGGTTACGGCGTTGCGCATAATCTGACGGCGGAATTGCAGGAAAAGATCAAGGCTGCGTTCTTCAACTTCAACTGGGAAGGATCGTCCTTGCAGGTGGAGTTCGAGAAATCTGGTGAAGGGCAGTTCGTCCCGATCACCTTCAAAGATAATTGGGCCGTGATCCGCCAGATCGACGAGGCGAATGGCGTTTCCTACGCTTGCCAGTAGGCGTCTGAAAACATGCTGAAACCGGGGCCATTTCTGGCCTCGGATACCTATGTTTGCGGGGGCCATATGCTAAGCGTCGAAAACCTGACCAAAACCTATAAAACGGGCGACAAGGCCCTGACGAACGTGTCTTTCACGGTGGAAAAGGGGCAGGTCGTTGGCCTGATCGGGCCGTCAGGGGCGGGGAAATCGTCGCTTATCCGCTGCGTGAACCGGCTGGTGGAACCCACATCGGGGGCCATCAAATTGAACGGAACCAATCTGGTGGGGCTTGGTTCTGGTGATTTACGCCGGGCGCGCCGCCGAATCGGGATGATCTTTCAGGAATACGCTTTGGTGGAACGGCTGACCGTGATGGAAAACGTGCTTTCCGGGCGGCTTGGCTATGTATCTTTCTGGCAAAGTCTGACGCGGCGTTACCCGGGGTCGGATATCGAACGCGCCTACCGTTTGCTGGACAGGGTTGGCCTTATGGAACACGCTGACAAGCGCGCCGACGCGCTTTCGGGCGGGCAGCGCCAGCGGGTCGGGATTGCGCGCGCGCTAAGCCAGGAACCGGAATTGTTGCTGGTGGATGAACCGACCGCCAGCCTTGACCCAAAAACCAGCCGCCAGATCATGCGTTTGCTGATCGAGATTTGTCAGGAACGCGAATTGCCTGCGATTGTGAACATTCATGATGTGCCCTTGGCCCAACAATTCATGCAGCGAATCATCGGCTTGCGTGCAGGCCAAATGGTGTTTGACGGCACCCCGGACCAGTTGACCGAGGACGCACTGACCACGATTTACGGTGCCGAAGATTGGACCGCGATGCGCCAAGGCGCGCAGGAGGATGCCGCAGCCGACCGTGACGCCGCGCGCGAAATGGCAAGGCTTGGCGCATGACGACCTATCCCACCACATGGAAGCGCCCGCCGCAAATTTTCACCCATCGCGGCTGGCGCATCGGTTTGCAATTCGCGGTACTGGCGTGGTTCGTGCTTGCAATGGGCTCTATCGACGCCGATTGGGATCGGATCGTGGCCGGCGCGGAACGCGGCATGCTGTTTGTTCAAGGCTTCTTGCAGCCCGATTTCACCACCCGCTGGACGGACATCCGCGCAGGCCTGATCGAAAGCCTGACGATGACCTTTACAGCCACCATCGTCGGCATCGCGATTTCCATCCCCATCGGCATCGGGGCCGCGCGCAACCTTGCCCCACGCCCGGTTTACTACGTGTGCCGCGCCATCATCGCAGTCAGCCGCGCGCTGCAAGAGATCATCGTGGCGATCTTTTTTGTCGCAATGTTCGGTTTCGGCCCGTTTGCCGGGTTTTTGACCCTGTCTTTCGCCACCATCGGCTTTATCGCTAAATTGCTGGCCGAAGATATCGAGGATATTGACGAATCCCAGGCCGAGGCCATTCGCGCCACCGGCGCAAGCTGGGTGCAACTGATCAATTACGCGGTGCAGCCACAGGTCATGCCCCGCTTGATTGGCCTGTCGCTGTACCGATTCGACATCAACTTTCGCGAAAGTGCGGTGATCGGGATTGTGGGAGCAGGGGGCATCGGGGCCACGTTGAACACCGCGATTGACCGCTACGAATATGACAGTGCGGGTGCGATTTTGCTGATCATCATCGGGATTGTGCTGATCGCCGAATACGGCTCCTCTTACCTGCGGAAGTTTTTGCAATGATCGTTGACTCTGTAAGCGGTGCAAAGACGAAAGAATGGCAATACCGCACCCCTAAAACCAAGCTGCTTATCTGGGTGTTCTGGCTGTGCATGGTCGCGGGCTTTGTCTATTGCTGGCAAGTGATGACCAAGGACACGATCTGGTTTTTCGTGACCGATGCACCCAAACAGGCCGCCGACATCGGCGCGCGGATGTGGCCGCCGCGCCTGTCCTATTTGCCGGAGTTGATGATCCCCTTGTGGGATACACTGAACATGGCGACGCTTGGCACGATACTGGGCGTTATTCTGGCGGTGCCCGTGGCGTTTCTTGCGGCGCGCAACACCACGCCGTCCGCCCTTTTCCTGCGCCCGATTGCGCTGTTCATCATCGTCGCCTCCCGCTCCATCAACTCGCTGATCTGGGCGCTGCTGTTGGTCGCCATTCTTGGCCCCGGTATCCTCGCAGGCATCATCGCCATCGGCCTGCGCTCCATCGGGTTTATCGGCAAGCTTTTGTATGAGGCGATTGAGGAAACCGACATCAACCAGACCGAAGCGATCCGCGCCACGGGGGCAGGCCCGGCGCAGGTGCTGAACTATGCCATCGTGCCGCAAATCCTGCCTGCCTTCTGGGGGATTACGGTGTTTCGCTGGGATATCAATATTCGCGAAAGTGCCATTCTGGGCCTTGTCGGCGCAGGCGGGCTGGGGTTGAAGCTGCAAGCCTCTCTCAACGTGTTGTCATGGCCGCAGGTCACAACCATCCTGCTGGTGATCCTTGTGACCGTGGTCATCTCGGAATGGGTGTCGGCAAAGGTGCGCACGGCTTTGATTTAAGGCTGCCTCTGGCATTCAGCCAAAAGGCGGGTTAAAGGCGTGGCATCCATGCAGGGGGCCGCCCATGACCGACACCGAATACACCAGCGCGATTTCTTCGATTGAGGAGATTATCGAGGATGCTCGCAATGGCCGCATGTATATTCTGGTGGACCATGAGGACCGCGAGAATGAGGGCGATCTGTGCATCCCCGCGCAGAAATGCACAGCGCAGCATGTGAATTTCATGGCAACCCATGGGCGCGGGCTGATTTGCCTGACGCTGATGGAAAGCCGGATTGAGGCGCTGGGGTTGACGTTGATGAGCCCCAAGAACTCCTCGCGGCACGAAACGGCCTTCACCACGTCGATCGAGGCACGCGAAGGCGTATCCACCGGGATCTCCGCCGCCGACCGGGCGCTGACGATTGCCGTGGCCATTGATCCCGCCAAAGGCCCGCAAGATATCGCGACCCCCGGCCACGTGTTCCCCTTGCGCGCCCGCAATGGTGGCGTTTTGGTGCGCGCGGGCCATACGGAGGCGGCAACGGATGTTTCGCGGCTTGCGGGCCTCGACCCGTCCGGTGTGATCTGTGAAATCATGAATGATGATGGCACCATGGCGCGCCTGCCCGACCTTATCGGTTTTGCGCAAAAACACGGGCTGAAAATCGGCACGATTTCGGACCTGATCGCCTATCGCCGCCGCAATGACAACCTTGTGCGCGTCAGCTCCGAGTCCACTGTTACCTCTGAATTTGGCGGTGACTGGACGATGCGGATCTATACCGATGATACCGAAGGGGCCGAGCATGTGGTGCTGATCAAGGGCGACCTTGGCATCCCCGGCCCGGCGCTGGTGCGGATGCACACGATGGACCCTTTGATGGATGTGGTAGGCCTTGGCCCCTCGGGGCGTACCTGCGAATTTGGTGATGCGATGCGATTGATCGCAACTGAGGGGCGGGGGGTTTTGGTGCTGTTGCGCGATCTGCATATGAAAATGGTGACAGACGCCGAGGTCAGCCCGCAGATATTGCGGCAATACGGGCTTGGCGCGCAGATATTGTCCAGCCTTGGGATCAAGGATCTGATTTTGCTGACCAATTCACCGCGCCCCAAGGTTGTGGGGCTTGATGCTTATGGCCTTACCATCACCGGCACCCGTGCCATTCCGAAAGGCTGACCCATGGCTTCCGATGAACCCCACTACACGCTGCCTTTGCCGGAATTTGACCGGCCGGTGAAACTGTTGATCGTGGTTGCCCCCTATTACCGCGGGGTTGCAGACCAGATGATTGCCGGCGCAAAAGCCACCGCTGCTGCATGCGGCGCAGAGGTGGAGGCGATTGAGGTGCCCGGTGCCTTAGAGGTGCCGACCGCGATTGCCATGGCCGAACGGCAAAGCAATTATGATGGCTACGTGGCCCTTGGGTGCGTGATCCGGGGGGAGACCACGCATTACGACACCGTCTGCAATGACAGTTCCCGCGCGATTTCCTTGCTGGGCCTGCAAGGGGCCTGCATCGGCAATGGTATTTTGACCGTTGAAACCATGGATCAGGCCGAGGTGCGCGCCAATCCTGAGAAGCAAAACAAAGGGGGCGGTGCCGCCGCCGCCGCCCTTCACCTGATCGCCCTCTCGCGCCGCTGGTCCGCTGTGCGCAAAGGCATCGGTTTTCGCCCGCCCGAGGATAGCTTTCGCGCATGACCAAGCCTGACCCCACCAAATCTGATCTTAAACGCGACCAGAAAAAGCAGATGAAATCCGCCGCGCGCTTTTACGCGGTGCAAGCGCTGTTCCAGATGGAATCCTCTGGCCAGACGGTGGAGGCGGTGCAACGCGAGTTTGAAGACCACCGTTTTGGCGCAGTCTATGAGGGTGACGAGATGGTGGAGGGTGACCGCACTCATTTTCGCGCTTTGCTCAACCATGCCGTGAATCGGCAGGCCCTGATTGACCAGATGACCGACCGCGCCTTGGTGGCGAAATGGCCCATCGACCGGATCGACCCGGTGCTGCGCGCCCTGTTCCGGGCGGCGGGGGCGGAAATGGTGGAATTCGTCACCCCACCCAAGGTGGTGATCACCGAATTTGTCGATGTGGCCAAGGCGTTTTTCCCCGAAGGCAAAGAGCCCAAATT
>Ga0105052_10001576_pt1 | contig 29738 bp, 27 predicted proteins | sample FRY03_FD_78094 | JGI IMG/M metagenome (GOLD analysis project Ga0105052, IMG submission 78094) | Freshwater microbial communities from Lake Fryxell liftoff mats and glacier meltwater in Antarctica - FRY-03 | ecosystem: Environmental > Aquatic > Freshwater > Ice > Glacier meltwater ... | reverse complement strand
CGCCGCTGGGCGAATCGCGCAGCAACGCGGCCATCTTCCGCGCGCTGGCCGAGCGCATGGGTTACGACGAACCCTGCTTTCAAGACGACGACGAAACCCTGTGTCGCACCGCGTTTGGCAACCGTGTGGACTTCGAGACCTTGCTGAACCAGGGTTTTGCCACCGTGCCGGTGCCCGAGGCACCGTTCGCCAACGGCAATTTTCCTTCGCCGTCTGGTCGCTGCGAGTTCGCCAGCAGCCGCTTGGCCGCGCGCGGCATGGACCCCTTGCCTGACCATCTGCCCAACCACGAGGCCGCAGGCAGCAGCACACGCTTTCCGTTGGCCATGATCTCGCCGCCAGCGCGCAATTTCATGAATTCCAGTTTTGTGAATGTCAAAAGCCTGCGCGATATCGAAGGCGAGCCGCGGCTGGAAATCCACGCCGATGACGCCGCCGCGCGCGGCATCGAGACCGGCCAGACGGTGCGCGTTTACAACCAGCGCGGAGAGCACCGGTGCAAAGCGGACGTGTCCAACCGCGCCCGGCCTGGCGTGGTCAACGGTCTGGGCATCTGGTGGCGCAAGCTCGGTCTGGACGGCACCAACATCAACCAGCTCACCAGCCAGCGCGTAACCGACATGGGCAACGGACCGGTTTTTTACGACTGCCTGGTAGAGGTAGAGAGATCATGACCCGCCCTGCGCCGCTTCGCGTCTTCCCCCCCTGCTGGGGGGACCACGCCTCTGGCCCAGCAAAGCCAGTTCCACGGCGTGCGCTGGGTTTTGCACTCGCTGCACTTCTTCTGACGGGCTGCGCCGGCCCGACCACGGGTGTCGGCTACTACTGGCAATCCGCCACTGGCCACATAAGCCTGATGCGCGCCTCGCGCCCGGTGGACGACTGGCTGCAAGACGCGCAAACCCCAGCTGCGCTCAAGGCGCGGCTGGCCACCGCGCAACGCATCCGCACCTTCGCAGTGACCGACCTCGCGCTGCCCGACAACGCCAGCTACCACCGCTACGCCGATCTCGGGCGCCGGGCGGCTGTTTACAACGTGGTGGCCGCACCCGCGCTCTCGCTCAAGCTGAACACCTGGTGTTTCCCGGTGGTCGGCTGTGTCGGCTACCGGGGTTATTTCGATGAGGCCAACGCACGCGCCTTCGCCGCCAGCCTGCCGCCCGAACTGGAGGTGGCCGTCTACCCAGTGCCTGCTTATTCCACCCTCGGCTGGACCAACTGGCTCGGCGGCGACCCGTTGCTCAGCACCTTCATCGGCTACCCCGAAGGCGAGTTGGCGCGACTGATCTTTCACGAACTGGCGCACCAGGTGCTGTACGTCAAAGACGACACCGCCTTCAACGAGTCGTTTGCCACCGCGGTCGAGCGCCTGGGCGGGGAGCGCTGGCTGAAGGAGCAAGCCGGCGAAGCCGCGCTTGCCGAGTACGCGGTGTTCGACGCCCGGCGCCAGCAGTTCCGCGCCCTCACCCACTCCGCGCGCAGCGCCTTACAGGCCATCTACGCAGACGATGCCGCGCTCGACGCCGACAAGCTGCGCTACAAAGCCGAGGTGATGGCACTGTTCCACGCCAACTACGCGGCGCTCAAACACAGCTGGGGCGGATTCAGGGGCTACGACGCCTGGGTCGCACAAGTCAACAACGCCAGTTTCGGCGCCCAGGCCGCTTACGCCGACTGGGTGCCTGGCTTCACCGCCCTGTTTCAGCGCGAGGGCGGCGACTTCGCCCGGTTTTATGACGCGGTGCGCGCGCTGGCCGAGCAGCCGCACGAAGCCCGCAACGCGGTGCTCGCCGAATTGGGCAGCGCCACCCGCTTTGCAGAGCCGGCGCCCATCCCATCGGCATCCCAGCGCTAAACCGACCCCAGCAGAACGCGCCGTGGCCGACATTCACATCCAACGCAGCCACCAACTTGGCCTGGCCGGCGCGCGCGAAGTCGCTCGGCAATGGACTGAAGAGGCCGAAGGCAACTTCGGCATGAAATGCAGCTACAAAGAAGGTGGAGAGCGCGACGAAGTGGGTTTTAGCCGCAGCGGCGTCAGCGGCACGCTGCTGGTGACCGCCGACCGCTTCGAGCTCGACGTCAAACTGGGTTTTCTGCTGGGCGCTTTTCGCAGGCGCATCGAGGCCGAGGTCGTGAAAAATCTCGACCAGCTGCTGGCGGCCAAAAAGCCCGCCAGCCGCAAGAAAAAAGCCTGAGCAGAAACAGAGAGCGGGCCAACACCGGCCTGCTTCTCCCTGTCCCCAGCCGCTTTTCTCTCAGCTCAGCGATTCGATCAGATCGATATACAGCTGCATTGCCTCATCGCGCGAGCTGCCTTTGCACTGGCTCCAAGCATCCCACTTGGCACGGCCCACCATATCGGCAAAGCCGGGTTTCTTGTCGGCGTTGTCACCGCTGGTGGCCTGCTTGTACAGACCGTAAATCTTGAGCAGTGTGGCGTTGTCGGGGCGCTCGCTCAGGTTCTTGGAACTGGCCACGGTGGCATCAAAACGGGTTTGCAGATCGGACATGCGAGACTCCTTCGGTGGGCAACAAAACAACGCGCTCTCAAAGCTGCCCGGTATTTTACGGTCTGGCCTGACAGCACAATCGCCGGCGAACGCCAACAACAAGCCCGCCAGCAGCCAGTCCGCATCGGCTGGCGCAATGTCGGCAAACCCGCGATGGCCCGCCCAAGTGCGCAGGCGCGCAGCGCCAAGCGCACAACCACCGGCACCCCGACATGCCAACGGGTCTGCGTTGGCCAGCGCGCTGGGGCTTGAAGGCGAGCGCATGAGCAAGGTCGACACCATCTGGCTGCAGATGGACTCCGACGCCAACTTCATGCGGATTCCAGGCGTGTGGGGACTGCGGCCCGGCGCTACAGGAGCGCAGAAGCGAGCACCTGCTGCCTGACCAGCGCTAGGTGCACAGTGCGCGCCAATGGTCCGCCGGCGCCCGCTGGCTGGAGGACCCGACTTTTACATCACGCGCCATGTGGTGGACTGCGCGCCAAACCCGTGCCAGAGCAAACCGCACAAACGGCGTTGCAAGCGCACACCGCCAACCTCGCCTCTTAACCGTTGGACCCACGACCACCCGCTCTGGCGCTTTGAGCTGGTTGAAGGCCACGAAGGCGGCTCGGCGCTGATCAGCGTGATGAAGAGCCTGGTCGATGGTGGCCACCTGCCTCCCAAGCAGAAGCACTGCGCCACGCGCGGTGGCATCGATAGTGCCGCGAGCTGGTCGCCGACACCCTGATCCGCCCACTCAGCCGCCGCACCGCGCGACGATGGAAGTGGCCGGCGGCGGCGCTGTCAGGTCACCTTGCCTCATGGCGGCACCGCAGCAAGGCCAGAGCGACACGCCAGAGCAGGTGATGGGCCGGGCCCGCCTGGGCGGCCAGCTTGCCAAACAACCCGATCAAATGTGTGAACGCGGTGCGCGCTCGCATGAACGCACGCAAAAGCAGCCTGCAACCACCGCGGTCTATCAGCCTGCTGTCGGTTGCCGGCCTGATGACAAACCCATTGCAAGACGCGCTGCTTAACCTGTTCGACAAGAAGAACGCGGCGATGATGACGTGCTTGCCCAGCCCGGCCGCCAAGCTCACGCCGTGCCGGGCAACCCTGGAGCAAAACATGTTCGGGTTGCCCCAGACCGGCAGCATGGGCATGGGCGTGTCGATCCCGAGCTGCAGTGGCGGTGGCGGTGGCGGTGGCGGTGGCGGTGTTCAGTCTGGCGTGGTCGCCGACATCAGCCTGTGCCCCAAGCCCTGGCGCATCGTCGACTCATTCACACCCGAATTTGAGCGCCTGCGGCGGTTGCCGTGGGAGGACGACACGCCCCCACGCTCCACCGCTGCGCGGGTCGCTGCCCCCCGAGGGGGCTGATCCGGCTTGGGGCGGCCCGGCGCCGGATCTGTTGCCCCCACGCTCCCCCGCTGCGCGTGGTCCGCTGCCCCCCGAGGGGGCTGATCCGGCTTGGGGCGGCCCGGCGCCGGATCGGTTGCCCCCACGCTCCACCGCTGCGCGGGTCGCTGCCCCCGGAGGGGGCTGATCCGGCTTGGGGCGGCCCGGCGCCGGATCTGTTGCCCCAACGCTCCACCGCTGCGCGGGTCGCTGTCCTTGGTCAAAACCGTCTGCTGGCGACCTCCAGCAAACCATCAAAAATCAGGCTATCGACCAGCTCGACCTGGGTTGACATGCTGGGGGCCATCTTCCAGCCGGCGCCGCCGGTCATGTAGACCACCGGCTCGTCGCCGCAGTGGCGGCGCAGGTTGTCGACCATGCGCTGCACCGCACCGGCAATGGCGAAGGTGCCGCCACTGGTGAGCGCATCGCTGGTGTTGGTGGGGAAGTCGCGCACCTCGCCGGTGGGCACGTGCAGGCCAGCGGTGCCCGACTCCAGCGCGCGCAGCATGATGCCGTGACCCGGCAGGATGATGCCGCCCAGAAACCGGCCTTGCGCGTCCACCGCTTCTACCGTCACGGCGGTCCCGACCATCACCACCACACAGGGCCTGGGCGCGCCCTGGGCCAGCACCCGATGGCGGGCGCCGATCATGGCTACCCAGCGGTCCGAGCCCAGGCGCGACGGGTGGTCGTAACCGTTGATCAGACTCGCTTCCTGCTGGCTCGACACCACCCATCGCGGAACCGCGTCCCACAGCTCCAGCTGCTCCTGAACCCGGCGCTTGACCGCGTCGCCCGCGACCACACAGCCCACCACCCAGCTCGGCGTTGGCAGAGCAGCCCAGTCGCCTTCGGCCAGGGTTTCGATGTTCTCCAGGAATTGCGCGCCCTGGGCCAGCAGCTTGGCGCCAGGCACCGGCGCGTCGTACATGGCCCACTTCAGGCGGGTATTACCAACGTCCAGGGCCAGAAAAGTCATGGCTGCATTATCGCCACGCGCCATGCACCGATCTGGTGCCACGCAGCCAACTCAGATCAAGCCAACCCAGCAGGCGCGCTGCACCGCTGAGAGCTTGTTGTCGGTCCGCAGCTTGGCCATCGCGTTGGCCAGGTGGTAATTGACTGTGCGCTCGGAGCAGTCCATGCGGGTGGCGCTCTCGCGTGCGGTCAGACCTTCAAACGCAAAATTCAGGCTTTGCTGCTCGCGTGGGCTCAGGCTGACCCGCTGCTCGGCGATCGCGCGCCGCAGCATAGGCCATATGTTGTAGGCCGACCAGGCCAGGGCCGCGGCCTCGGCTCGGTCAGAAAACATGCGCGAGCTGAACAAAAAACATTCAAAAGCGCGCCCGGCGGGCAGGCTAAACGCCACCCGCACCAGCGTCTGCTGCCCATGGGCCAGCCAAAGCCTGCGCCAGCGGCCAGCCGGTTCGAATGATGCTTTGGAAATGTCCTGCCAAGCCACCAGCGGTGCGTCGCTGTCGCGCCAGTTGGCACCGAAATCGCCACTGTCGGCCAGCGCCCTGGCTGCGCCCAGCAGCCGCGGCGGGTGGACCGCCAGCACATCGCGGTCGTCGCGTCCACCCAGCGGATTGGGACCCAGCACCACCACCGCCTCGACACACTGGTCGCTCAGCGCCGCTACCCAGTCGGCCATAAGGGCATCAACGCCCAGGCTGTCAAAGTTGACAGGCAGTGTCATGGTCGTCACCTCTGGGCACCGCGACAATACGCGACCCGCCAGAATCTCTGGCCGAGCGAAGAAGATTGAATCATTGGAAGAAGAACATGGTGCCTTTGGATCGCTGGTGGTTCCACAGCGCAAAAAAACGCCTGCCGCGGTGGTTGCTGCAAGAGATTGTCCACGCACCGCTGGAGCCGATTTTGCACCCGTCAGCCAATCGACTTCTGTGGATTGGCTGGTTTACTTTTTTGGGCCACTTGACATTCGGCTGGATTTGGGGCGTTTGGCTTCCACAGCCCTACGAAAATCCTGTAACTCGGGTGGTCTTGGCGCTTCTTGCCGCAATTTATGTGCTCCCAGCAACCACTCGCGAGCCTTCTTCGGGGCAGAGCGGCTTGCTGTTTGGCGTCGCAACCTGGATCCAGTTACCTTGGTTTTTCACCTGGATGTATTGCATGAACGGTGGCGATGCTGCCTGGCTTGCAAGCTTGACCGCCATGATCTTGATCTACTTTCACGCTACAGACTGGCGCTTGGCTTCCGTTGGCTTGATGAGCGGAGGCATTGCAGGTTGGCTCACCGCAGTTGCGACACAAGATCCCGGCGCGGCGTGGAGCCATCCAGCTGCCAATTGGCTGGTTCTTGCGTTCGCGAGCGGAATGGGTCTGATGTTGGGACTTTCCAGCGCCAATCTCAGGCGCACACGGCTGATCAACACACTGAGCGCGATAGGCGTGATGGCTCACGAGCTGCGCACACCGCTGGCGACCGTGAACCTGATGGGCGACGTGTTGCGCACCCTGGCACGCAACGACCCGCCAGAGCACAAGAGCCGCAAGATCGACGATCTCGCCACCCGGCTGCAAAACCTGGTGCGCAGCATGAACCGGCAAATTGACACCCAGATCTCCAACGCCCAGCTGATGCGCCTGCCGCGCGAGCCGAGGCAGATCGACGCGACCGATCTGGTCAATGAGGTGATAAAAAACTACCCCTACCAGTCCTCCCGCGAGCGCGACTGCGTAAGGCTACACGTCCAGAGCAACTTTTCTTTCCTCGGCTCTCGCGCCTTGTTTGCGCAGGTGCTGACCAACCTGCTCAAGAACGCGCTGCATTCGCTGGCCTCGGCCAGCAGCGCCCCGAAGCCGGGCGGCCTGCGGCTGGATGTGGGCTTGCACCAGGGCAAAGGTCGCATTGCGGTGAGCGACCATGGCGTGGGCATTGGCCACGAGCAAAAGGCGCGCATCTTCGAGCCCTTCTTTTCCACCCAGTCGGGCGTGGGGCACGGCCTGGGGCTGACCTTCTGCAAAAACGTGGTCGAGGCCGCAAACGGCAGCATCAGCGTGCGCTCTGAGCCCGCCATGGGCGCGGTGTTCATGATCGATCTTCCCTTGCACCTGCCCCCCACCGACGCGCTGCGCCCAGCCTGAACCCGGCCTTTCAAAATGTCCCTCACCTTCTCCCTGTTCCACCGGCCTGGCAGCGTCCTGTTTCTGGACGACGATACCGAGTACCTCGACATGCTGGGCATGGTGATGCCCGGCCACTGGCAGATTGAGCTGTATTCCCGGCCAGCGGCGTTTGCCCGGCGCATGCAGGGCGAGCCGGCGCGCTGGGAGGCCGATGCCGCCGCCCAGCTCCATATGATCGACCGCTGGCGCCAAGGCCAGCCGCTGCTGCCGCAAATGCTGCGCTATTGGGCCAACCACCCGCAGCGCCATCAACTGGCGAAAACCAGCGTGATCGACTACACCATGCCCGGTACCAACGGGCTGCAGGTATTGGAGACTCTGATCGACTGGCCAGGCTCGCGCGTGCTGCTCACCGGCCAGGCCGACGAGCAGGTGGCGGTGCAGGCATTCAACCAGGGGCTGATCGACCAGTACGTGCCCAAACAGGCGCGCGACATCACCCGGCTGCTCATGGGCGCGCTGCGCAAGCTGGGGCAGGCCGCGCACCCGAGGGTCAACACGCTGTGGCGCGCCACCCTGCGCACAACGCAACAGTCGATCCTGCAAATTCCCTCGGTTGCCCAGGCGCTGCAGGCCTTCACCGAAAAGCACTGGGTGGAATACGTGGTGCTTGATCAGCCGTTTGGCTTGCTGGGCATGGATGTCGCTGGGCGCTGCCACTGGCTGCAACTGGAACCGGTGGCCAGCCTGGGCGACCTGGCGGAGCTTGTCGGCTCGGCCGGCCTGGGGCTGGAGACGGTACAGGCGGTGGCGTTGGGCCAGCGACTGGCGGCCGTTGAGCTGCACCAGCAGCTGAGCCTGCGCGGGCCGGTGCGCACAGCCCCAGCCATGCCCATGGGTGAGGACGGCACCTTGTGCGCCGCCCTGTTCACGCTCGACCCGGCCGATCTGTCCGCCCCGATCTACCCTTACCGGCACTTCCTCGAATCCCAGGGCGGGCGGGCCATTCACGACGATTGAGCAGCGCCGGCACGGTTGCGCCGCGCGATCGGCCAGTCCCAGGGTTTTACGATCGGCGCGATCTCGCGCAGGGAACTCACCACATGGTCCAGCTCTGCATCGGCCAGCGAAGCATTGAGGGTGAGCCTCACCATCGCACGGTTGCGGCTGGTCGCGGGGGCGCAAAAGATGGCGCCAAATACACCGCGCTTTTCCAGCTCATCCCGCAGCTGCATGGCGGCGGTCTCTGTGCCGGCCTCCAACGAAATAATTTGTTCAGTGCCTTGGTGAATCGGGTAGCCAAGATCGGCAATTGCCTTTCTCATGCGAACCGTCAGTGCCTTGAGTCGCGCGCGCTCAGCGTCGGCCCGCTGAAGCACACCCACGGTTGTTCTCAGCGCAGCGACCTCCGGTGGCAACAGGCAGGAGCTGAAGATGTTGGGGTAGCTGGAGCTGAGGATGTAATAACGCATGCTTGCTGGCGCGCTAAAAAATCCTGCGCGCCCTGCAAAAGCCTTGGCCAGGCTTGCCGTGATGAAATGAACCCTGTCTGTGAGCCCGAGTTCGGCGCACAAGCCTGCGCCCATCGGCCCGTGTGTTCCAAGTGAATGAGACTCGTCCACCAGGATCATGCCGCCATGCTTCTCGGTGACTTCGACCATTTCCTGCAGAGGACACATGGCACCCGTGGTGCTGTACACAGAATCCACCACCACGATGCCCGGCCCTTTCCGTTCCATTACACGGTCCAAATGGTCTGGGTCGTTGTGCCGAAACGCGTGGGAAGGCGCTCGCGCCGCGTGAGCGCCTTCCCACAAAGACGTGTGAGCGAGTGAGTCAAGAAAGACGGGCGTGCTGGCATCGGCAATTGACTGCAGCAAGCCCATATTCGCCGCGTAGCCCGATTGACAGACGAATCCGTCTTCCTTGCCGATCCAGTCACAAATTGCTTGCTCCAGCGCGCGCGTTGGATGTTGTTGAAGCAAAAAAACACCGGACTGAACGACGAACTCCGAACCCTTGGTGACTGCGGCGACATGGGCAGCAACGATTTCGGGATGCCCAGTTACGCTGAGATAGTCATTGCCGTCCAATCTCACCGCGTTGGGCCCGGGTGCGCTGCCATGCAGCACGAACTTGCCTTTCCAGGGTCCGTTCCAGCGCGGCGTGAAGTCGCGCTCAATACGGGCCTGCAAAGCACCGGAGAGCGGTGGGTCAACCGCGACACAGTTTGATGGACGTTCCTGAACCTTCATGGCGTTTTCCTTCAAAGAAGCAAAACTCCATTGAAAAAAAAAATTCGGGAAAAATCTCACGCACCCTGTCAGCTTTAGCAGGGGATATCAATCTTTAGAATTCATTTTTTTTGTTTGCAGCCGATAACGCACCCCGGCAACCCCGAAGAGCACAGGGTTTCGCCGCCGAGCCTGGGGGCCTCGCGGTCCCGCTGCCTCAGTGCTGCCGCCAGGGCAAGCCATGGTGGCGCCAGCCGCCGGTCTGGCCCCGGTGTGCCTTTGGATTCCGATCGCCTTCGAAGCCCCCGAGGATGTTGTGGGCCTCCAAACCCAGCTGCGTGGCGCGCTGGGCGGCAGCGATCGAGCGCACGCCGCTGTGCCACAGCAGCACCAGCTTTTGGCTGTCTGCTGCGGCTTGCTGCACCGCTTGGCCGAATAGCGGACTAAGCGCCATGCCGGGCCATTGCTTCCAGGGCGCCACCACCGCGCCGGGCACGAAATCGACCCACTCGCGCGCGGCATCGGTGTGCACGCCCACCAGCACCGCCTCGCCAGCCTGCACCCAGCGCCAGACCATCAGAGGCGAGACGTCGCCCGCCAAACCAGCCTACAGCGGGCGCGGCTGCATGAGAAAGGCACCCTCGAGTTTGTGGCGCATGCCGGAGCTCAGGCTGACCATCACCGCTTCGTCGATGCTTGGGACGCAGCAGCTTCAGCGCGGCCATGGCGGGCACAAACGCCGCCTCGCTCTTGCCGGTGATGTGCATGTTGCCGGCCTTTTCTTTGCCAAGGCTGGAATGGCGGTGGTTCTGGTGGTCATGGCAGGGTCAGACGGTGGTGGACTCGGCCAGCGCGAGCAGCACGCGGGTGATGCTGTAGCAGAGCGCGCTGGCGCTTCCGGACTGAAAGTCGGTTCGGCCGCAGCCGTTGATCAGCAGGGTGTCGCCGGTGAACACAGGATCGCGCCAGACGAAGCCCATGCTGCCGGCGGTGTTGCCCTGGCGCGTGCGAGGCCAGCCGCGTCTCGCCGCCAAAACGCAGCCTGTGCCATTGCTCGCCTGCACGCCAGCGGTGGCGGTGCCCGGTGCCGCAACCCAACAGCGCTGCGGTTCAGGCGCTCACGAGCTCAGCCAATGGGCCAGCGCTGGTGATGTGCTCGGCATGGGCTTGGGTTTCCACCGTCCACACCAGCTTCGGGCCGTAGGCGTGCAAAACCGCCAGGTCGCACCCAATCTGCTCGTCCACCGGATCGATGGTCAGCGCCTCGCGGCTGGCCTGAGCGAACAGCAGGTAGGTGCAGGTGCCGCAGGCGGGGTCGAAAAGCTGCACGGGGTTGGTGTAATTCGCAGCCGCGTCGGTGCGGCGTAAAAAGCGGGCAAAGGTTTTTGCTTGCGATCGGGCACGCAGGTTCGACAAACGCCCAGAGCAGTCAGCAGACACCAGACACGCCCCCAGCAGCTGGCGCAAGCCCCGTTTTGCAGCGCCCCATTGGTCAAGGCGCCGATGCCAACAGCACGCCGGCGAGCGGCGTGCCGACCCCCACAACACAGCGAATCCGGTTACCATTGACGTTTACGTAAACGTCAACCAGACCGGCACAAAAAAAGCACATCAGCGAACCGACCAGAGACCAGCATGCCCCGACCCGACGCTACCGACCTGCCGTTTCCGCTCGCCGCCATCCGGGCCGCAGAGGGCAGTGTTTGGAGCGACTGGCAATGGCAAGAAAGCAAAGCGTCATTGTCCGAATGGGACCCTGGCGCCAAGCCGTTCTCCGAAGGCAAGAAGGGTGACGACAAGGAATTGGTGGAGCTGTTGGCGCAGCAAATCGACGCCCTGCAAAACCTGTTTTTTGCCGACAAGCGCTACAAGCTGCTGCTGGTGTTGCAAGGCACAGACACCGCCGGCAAAGACGGCACGGTGCGCGGTGTGTTCGCTCGCACCAGCCCGCTGGGGGTTTACACCGTGGGCTGGAAAGCGCCAACCGAGACTGAGCTCGCGCACGACTTCCTCTGGCGCATTCACCAGCAAATACCCGGCGCGGGCCAGATCATGGTGTTCAACCGCAGCCACTACGAAGACGTGCTGGTGCCGGTGGTCAACAGCCAGCTCACGCCCGAGCAAACCCGCCAGCGCTATGCCCAAATCAACGCCTTCGAGCGCTTGCTGGCGGAGTCGGGCACCGTCATTCTGAAATGCCTGCTGCACATCAGCAAGGAAGAACAGCGCGAGCGCCTGCAGCAGCGGCTGGACGACCCAGCCAAACACTGGAAATTCAGCTTGGGCGACCTGACCGTTCGCAAGCAGTGGGACGCTTACCGAATTGCCTACGACGCCGCACTGGCCGCCACCCACACCGCCTGGGCACCTTGGACGGTTGTGCCAGCAGACTCCAAAACCCACCGCAATTTGATGGTCGCCACCCTGGTGCGCGACAGCCTTCAAGCGCTCAATCTGCGCTTTCCCCCGCAAGACCCGGCCCAAGCGGGCTTGCGGGTTGCGTAAATCCCTTTCTCTTGCAAGGACCTCGCCATGACACAACTCGCCGCCGACTACCAAGCCCTGGCCAGCTACCGCCCCACCAACAAGGTGCGCTTCGTCACCGCTGCGAGCTTGTTCGACGGGCACGACGCCGCGATCAATATCATGCGGCGCATTCTGCAAGGCATGGGCGCCGAGGTGGTCCACCTGGGGCACAACCGCTCGGTAGACGAGGTCGTCACCGCCGCCTTACAGGAAGACGCCCAGGGCATCGCGATCAGCTCCTACCAGGGCGGTCACGTCGAGTATTTCAAGTACATGGTCGATCTGCTGCGTGAGCGCGGCGGCGAACACATCCAGGTGTTTGGCGGTGGTGGCGGCGTGATCGTGCCATCGGAAATCAGCGAGTTGCAGGCGCACGGCGTGGCGCGCATCTACAGCCCGCAAGACGGCCAGCGGATGGGCCTGGCCGGCATGATCGGCGAGATGGTGATGCGCTGCGACAAAAACATCAGCGGCCTCGCGCCGAAAAATCTCGCTGCGATTGAGGGCCACACCGAGATGGGCTGGCGCGCGCTGGCGCAGCTCATCACCGCGGTGGAAAACGGTGGTGCGCCAGCCGAGCTGCTTGAGACGCTGCGCAGCCAGGCGGTCCAGATCAAGACTCCGGTGATCGGCATCACAGGCACCGGCGGCGCGGGCAAGTCCTCGCTCACCGACGAGCTGATCCGCCGCGTGCGGCTGGACCAGCACGACGCGCTGCGCATTGCCGTGATCTCCATCGACCCGTCGCGCCGCAAAAGCGGTGGCGCCCTGTTGGGCGACCGCATTCGCATGAATGCGATCAACCCCTGGCAGCAGGGCCCGCGCGTCTACATGCGCAGCCTCGCCACGCGCGACACCTCCAGCGAGATCAGCGCGGCCCTGCCCGATGTACTGGCCGCTTGCAAGGTGGCAGGCTTCGATCTGATCGTGGTGGAGACCTCAGGCATTGGCCAAGGCGACGCAGCCATCGTGCCCTATGTCGACGTGCCGATGTATGTGATGACGCCCGAGTTCGGCGCTGCCAGCCAGCTGGAAAAAATCGACATGCTCGACTTTGCTGAGTTCGTGGCCATCAACAAATTTGATCGCAAAGGCTCGCTCGATGCCTTGCGCGACGTGGCCAAGCAGGTACAGCGCAACCGCGAGGCGTTCACCGTCATGCCAGACGCGATGCCGGTGTTTGGCACCATGGCTGCGCGCTTCAACGACGACGGCGTGACCTCGCTGTACCAAGCGCTCAAGGTGCGGCTGATCGAGCTTGGTCTGCCACTGACCGAGGGAAAGCTGCCCGCGGTGAACGTGCGTCACAGCACCAACCAAACACCCATCGTGCCGCCAGCGCGCACCCGCTACCTGGCCGAGATCACCGACACGGTACGCGGCTACAAAAAGCGCGCACGCGCCCAGTCCCGGTTGGCGCGCGAGATCCAGCAACTGCGTGAAGCCGCGCGCATGCTGGGCGTGGAGAAACCCAGCCGATCCAAAGCGGCCGAGGCCACCGTCGACCTGGCCCAGGAGCGGGAACTGCAGCAGGACACCGACGCGCGCAAGTTGCTGGCGCATTGGCCCGACATGCAAAAAGCCTATGCGGGCGACGAGTACGTGGTGAAGATCCGAGACAAAGAAATCCGCACCGCGCTCACCAGCAAAAGCCTCTCGGGCACTGTCATTCGCAAGGTGGCGCTGCCCACCTACGAGGACCACGGCGAGATCCTCAAGTGGCTGATGCTCGACAACGCGCCAGGCAGCTACCCCTACACCGCTGGCACCTTCGCCTTCAAGCGCGAAGGCGAAGACCCGACCCGCATGTTCGCTGGCGAAGGCGACGCCTTTCGCACCAACACGCGCTTCAAGCTGCTGAGTGAGGGCATGCCGGCCAAACGCCTTTCGACCGCGTTTGACTCGGTCACGCTCTACGGCAACGACCCCGACCCGCGCCCCGATATCTACGGCAAGGTGGGCAACTCGGGCGTGAGCATCGCCACGCTGGACGACATGAAGGTGCTCTACGGCGGCTTCGATTTGTGCGCACCGGCCACCTCCGTTTCGATGACGATCAACGGCCCGGCGCCCACCATCCTGGCCATGTTCATGAACACCGCCATTGACCAGAACCTCGACAAGTTCAAGGCAGACAACAGCCGCGACCCCACCGACACCGAAGCCGCCAAGATCAAGGGATGGGTGCAAGCCAACGTGCGCGGCACGGTGCAGGCCGACATTTTGAAAGAAGACCAGGGCCAGAACACCTGCATCTTCTCCACCGAGTTTTCGCTGAAAGTGATGGGCGACATCGCCGAGTATTTCGTGCGCCACGACGTGCGCAACTTCTACTCGGTCAGCATCAGCGGCTACCACATCGCCGAGGCGGGCGCCAACCCGATCAGCCAGCTCGCATTTACGCTCTCCAACGGCTTCACCTTTGTGGAGGCTTACCTGGCGCGCGGCATGCACATCGACGATTTCGCGCCCAACCTCTCGTTTTTCTTCAGCAACGGCATGGACCCGGAGTACACCGTGCTCGGCCGCGTGGCACGCCGCATCTGGGCGGTGGCGATGAAGGAAAAATACGGTGCCAATGAGCGCTCGCAAAAACTGAAATACCACGTGCAGACCAGCGGGCGCAGCCTGCACGCGCAAGAGATTCAGTTCAACGACATCCGCACCACATTGCAAGCGCTGATCGCTATCTACGACAACTGCAACAGCTTGCACACCAACGCGTTCGACGAAGCCATCACCACACCAACCGAAGAGTCGGTGCGCCGCGCGATGGCGATCCAGCTCATCATCAACCGCGAGTGGGGCCTGGCGAAAAACGAAAACCCGAACCAGGGCAGCTTCATCATCGACGAGCTGACCGAGTTGCTAGAGGAAGCGGTGCTGACCGAGTTCGAAAAAATTGCCGACCGCGGCGGCGTCTTGGGGGCGATGGAAACCGGCTACCAGCGCGGCAAGATCCAAGACGAGTCGATGCACTACGAGATGCTGAAGCACACCGGCGAGTATCCGATCATCGGCGTCAACACCTTCCGCAATCCGCATGGCGACCCGACCTCTGACACGCTGGAGCTCGCGCGCTCAACCGATGAAGAAAAGCAGTCGCAACTCCAGCGCTTGGCCAACTTCCACACACACCATGCGGCCGAAGCACCCGCCATGCTGGAAAAACTCAGGCAGGCTGTGATCCACAACAGCAACGTGTTTGATGTTCTGATGGAAGCAGTGCGCGTGTGCAGCCTGGGCCAGATCACCAGCGCCCTGTTTGAGGTGGGCGGGCAGTACCGGCGCAACATGTGAGCATGCGTCGGGCGGGTTGCGGCTGGACAGGGACGCTCAGTTGGCGAAAAGGCATCACAAAAATGACCACCCCTAGGCGCTTTTCGGTGCAATGAAAGCGGTGTGGGACCCTAAATTGGTGGAAATTTACGGTGCCGCCCATGCCCAAAACCGCACAACGATCTTTCAGCACGACGCCACTCCAGCGCGCTGCACAGCCAGCGCAATCAGCGCAACTGAGCAGCATGCAAGCGGCCGCCACCACGCTGGGCGCCATCACCTTGGTACTGGGCGCTGCCGCTGGTTTTCTGTGGGTGAGCGCGAGCGGGTGCTGGCTGAGGCCTCTGAACTCACGACACGCGGCGCACACCGTCTGGCCACCGATTTGCAGCAGTCGCTCACCGTGGCGCACACCGCCATGGATCGATTCAACGAGCGGCGCTGGCTGGCGTCCTCGCAATCGCTTCAGACCCCTCCCGCTGAACTGGCAGCATTGCAAACCGCGCTGCTAGCGGCCCTGCCATTGCCCTTCGGGCTGCGCGCGATTGGGCCCAACAACAGCGACATTGCGCTCATTGGACCGGCAGACAAGCCGGCAGATCTACAGACCAGAGCATTGCGTCTGTTGGCAGAAACCGCTGAAGGCCACTGGGGGGTGGGCAACACCGTGGCTCTGCCAGACAAAGGCATGGTTCCCTGGTTTGGCGCGCCGACCCCAATACGCAAGACGTTGTCGGATACGCGGCGGGCCTGAGATTCGACGAACTTCAACGCTGGCTGGAAAGCGAGCGCCACAACGAAAGCGATCGGATATCCCTGCTCTGGCTGAACAACGATGACAGCGCCACGCTGCTCGCTAGCGCACCTCGTGTCAATGCCGAACTGGGTGTAAACGTGATCGCCGAATGGGTGGCCCGCGCCGCGCAGAGTCCCATCGGTATCGTCGATGTGGTCAGCCAGCTCGACGGCGTGTCACGTCGCGTGGCCTTCGAGCGGCTCATCGGCCCAGCCGATCAGCCGGTGCTGGTGTTCGGTGCCAGCACCCAAACCGCGCTGGCGGTGTGGCGCGAGCGTTTGCCCTATTGGGTGGGTTTTTCGCTGCTGCTCTCTGTGGGCATCGCACAGGCGTGCTGGCGTCTAGACCGCAGTCTGCGCGAGCTCTCACTCAGCAAGCAGCGTTTCCAGCTGATGCTCGACTCGGGCAACGTTTGGGACTGGGATCTGACAACGGGTTTGATGCGCTATGCCCCCTCCTTTCTGGCGCAGCTCGGGTACACCTCTGTGTCCCAAATGTCGCTGGCCGAGAAAACCAGTGAACTCATGCTGCCCGAAGACCGCGCACAGGTGGCGCAAGCGCTTCGGGATCATCTGCGCAACAACAAACCGGACAACGTCAACTTCCGTCTGCAAAATACGCAGGGGCGGGTGCATTGGTTCGAGAGCACCGGTCAGGCGTTTCGCGATCCTGCGGGCCGTGCCACCGACATGGCAGACACCACCTTCGAGATCACCGAGCGGCTGGCGCTGGCACAGTCGCGGCGGCAAACCCTGCAGCAGCTGGACACAGTGGCCAACGCCTCGCTGGTGCTGTTCTGAGCCACCGACCTGTTGGGTCAGGTCGATTGGGTGAACCGGTGCTGGGTGGAATTCACCGCGCAGGCGGAGTCGAACATCAGGGGCGGTGGCCTGGCGCAAGACGTTCACCCTGAAGATGCAGCGAAGCAACACTTGGCAATGCGTCTGGCGCTGGCGAAACGCCAGCCCTATTTTCTGGAGTACCGGCTGCATCACCACAGCGGGGAATTTCGTTGGGTGATGGAGCAATGCCTGCTGCGGCTGGATGCCGACCATCAGCAGGTGGGGTTCATCGGCTCTTGCGTTGACATCTCCGAACTCAAGCGCGGCAAAAGCGAGGTGCGCACGCGGGGCGCCATGCTGGAGCGCGTGTTTGAGGTGTTGCAAGACCGGTTGTTCGTGATCGACAACGGCAACCGCTTCATTTATCACCACGGATTGGAGGACGAGGGCCTGTACACGCCATCCAATCTGTTCTTGGGGAAAACAATCACAGAGGCATTGCCCGACCAGCTTGCAACATTGACCGCCCAAGAGCTGAAAAAAGCGCGCACAGGACAGCTCTGCGATTGCGACTACATGCTGGATCTTCCCGGCCTCGGCCTGCGGCATTTCAACGCCCGGATGGCACACATTCCCGACAGCAATCACTGCATGTTGATCACGCGCGACATCACCGAGCGCGAGGCGTTGCGACAGCAGCAGCAGCAGCAAAGGCTGCACCAGTTCATGCAGTTGCAGGCGAGCCTGGCGAGCCTGGCGAGCAGCTTCATCAACCTCCCCATTGAACAGATTGATGAGGGCATCGACCGAGCCCTGGCCAATAGTGGTGCGTTCGTCAGCGTCGACCGGACTTACATCTTTGCCTACGGTCTGGCACGTGGCATTGCGGTTAACACCCACGGGTGGTGTGCACCCGGTATCCCGTCGATCAGGCCCGATCTGCAGGCGCTGCCGATTGACGAGATGCTTGAATCGGCGTCGCACCAGGCCGGGCAGCCTTATGCGGTAGAGGATGTGTCGGCGTTGAAGCAGGGTCCTACACGCCAGATGCTTGTGGCACATGGTATCCAGAGCATGACCACGCTTCCCATGCACGCTGGCAGCACCTACCTGGGTTTTGTTGGCTTCGATTCGGTTCGCACGCCGCGCACCCACAGCGATGGAGATCTCACCCTGCTCCACCTGTTCGCACAGATGCTGGTGAACGTGACCGAGCGTCGTATCGCCGAGGCAAAGATGCGGGATCTCGCCACCGAGCTTAAGCTGCGGGTGACCGAGCGCACCCACCAGCTCAACATCAGCGTCAAGTGTCTGAACCAAGCCAACCGAGAGCTGGAGTCGTTCGCCTACTCGGTGTCGCACGACCTCAAGTCGCCTCTGCGCAGCGTGGAGGGGTTCGCTTCCCTGCTCCTTCAGGAACACAGCGAAGCGCTGAACGAGGAAGCCCGCCGCTACCTGAACCGCATTCAACGTGCCACGGTGCACATGGCGCGCCTCATCAGCGATTTGCTGGCCGATTGCCACATCGAGGGGCTGGGGCGGGGATTGGTAACGCTGCGCCTGACCAACGAGGTGAACAAGGTGCTGGAGGGCATGCGCAACGAGCTGGAAGCCCAGCAAGCGCAGGTGCGGCTCAACCTGCCGCCAGAACTCGCGGCGATGGCGTATCCGCAGGGCTTGGCCATGGTGCTGCGCAACCTGATCGACAACGCGATGAAGTTCACCCGCCCATGGCAAACGCACGAGATCGTGATCGAGGCCAGCACGCTGGGGCCGCTGGTGCGGCTTTCGTTGCGCGATCGGGGCATGGGGTTGACATGAAGCACCACGACCGCATCTTCGCCATCTTCCAGCGCCTGCACCGGCCCGATCAGATCGCAGGCACCAGCATTGGCCTGGCCATGGTGCACAAAGCGATCGAGCGCATGGAAGGCCGCATCTGGGCCCAGAGCGCGCCTGGCGAGGGCGCCACTTTCAACATCAAATTGCCCGCGCCTGATCGCGACAGATGTCGGCTCTTCAGCTCGACTTCGACAGCGGGAGGTTGATCAGCAGGTTCTGCGGCTTGAGCTTGAGCGAGCCGTCGACCGCCATGGCAAGGCCGAGATACACCGGTTTGCCGCGCACGTCTTCGCGCATGTCGGCCGGATCGTCGAAGCGCAGCTTGAACAGGCTGATCAACCGCGCCTGCCGCTCTGGCGCCACCGTTTGGCCGGTGTACAGATCGTTGAGCAGTTGGGTTGACTCCACATCCAGCCCCAAATGCCAGCGCCAGGCTGGGTCGTCCACTTGCGCCTCGGGCTCGATCTGCACCAGCGCGCCGTGGAAATGGGCCACCCAAAGCGCCAGCACACGGGCCAACGCCTTGAGGCCGGAGCGCGAACGCGTCATGGTCAGCGTGAGGCCGTGGGGCAACTCATTGCGCACCTCGTGGGTGAGATCGAGCACAAAGTTGAAACGGCCCAGGCCTTCGCGGCTGGTCAGATAACGCTCGGCGTTGTCTTCGCCCAGCACCTCGACCTGCACCGGCGCCAACCCAGCGCCGCCTTGCATCAGCAGCCGGCCCACCTCACCCAGCCCACCGGTCTCGTTCAGCATGTCCAGTACCTGGGCATCGCCGCTGAGCACACGGCCGTCTTGCACCTGTACCCGCTGGCGGCGAAACAGCAGCTCGGCGGCGCGCCAGGTCCAGGCGTCGACGGGTGCGTCTGTGTTAGCGTTCTGCAACAGGTTGCACACGATGGCCTGCACCATCAGATCAAGAAACAACGGCGGGATCTGGATCGATCCGGCGCGAAAGAAGCCAGCGTAGGCGGCCTCCAGCGAGCCCGCTTCGGTGACCGTGTCGCGAAAGGACAGAAACAGCTGGTGGTTGGCCCGCGCATCGTCGTCTTTCAATGCCGCCAACTCGGCCGCTGGCACCGCGCGACCAGGCTCATCCATCAAGGCAGCATACAAAGCCTGCTCGGCGCTGCAGGATTCTTCCACCAGCGCCAGCTCGGGGCGCTCCAGCCAGAGGCGCCAGTAGCCTTCGGTCGGCTGCAGCCAGCCGCGCGCGTTGCGTTGCAGGTGGTGAATGCCGCAAGCGGTCCAGGGATCGGGGGCGGAATGTTGCATCGACGTGGCGCTCGGGGCGCATAAGACGGCGCTTTGCACCGGAGACCTCCATTGTCGGACAGTGGCTGCTCACCCATTGGCGGTTCTTGGCAGCACCGCTTGCGACAGCGGCACACACACCACCAAAGGGCTGCGCCACCGTCTTTCACGGCCCCAACCCCCGGCCACCGCGATGGACCCAAAATAGCCCCATGCAAAAAACCATCCATTTGATTGGCGTACCCACCGACATCGGTGCAGGTGCGCGCGGCGCATCGATGGGCCCGGAGGCACTGCGCGTGGCCGGGCTGACCAAGGCACTGGAGAGCCACGGCCTGCGGGTGCACGACCGCGGCAACCTGAGCGGTCCGGCGAACCCCTGGCGAGTGCCCGAAGAAGGTTACCGGCACCTGCGCGAGGTGGTGGCGTGGAACGAGGCGTTGCACGCAGCGGTACGCGATTCTTTGGCGCAAGGGGCTTTGCCTATGGCGCTGGGTGGCGACCACTGTCTGGGCATCGGCTCGGTCAGCGCGGTGGCGCGCCACTGCCGGGAAACCGGCAAGCAGCTGCGCGTGCTGTGGCTGGACGCCCATGCCGACTTCAACACCGCCACGCTCACGCCCAGTGGCAACACGCACGGCATGCCGGTGGCGGTGCTGTGCGGCTTCGGCCCGGCCGAGCTCACCAGCATGGGCGGCACCACACCCGCCATTTCGCCGTCGGTCGTGCGCCAGATCGGCATCCGCAGCGTGGACGCGGGCGAGAAGCGCTTCGTGCACGAGCACGGGCTGGAGGTGTTCGACATGCGCTACATCGACGAGATGGGTATGCGCCATACGATGGAGCAGGCGCTGGCGGGGATGGACGACAACACCCACCTGCATGTGAGTTTCGACGTCGACTTTCTCGACCCCGAGATAGCCCCCGGCGTGGCCACCACCGTGCCTGGCGGCCCAAGCTACCGCGAAGCCCAGCTCTGCATGGAAATGATCGCCGACACCGGGCGCCTGGCCTCGATGGACGTGATGGAAGTCAACCCCGCGCTTGATGTGCGCAACCGCACAGCGCAAGTGGCGGTGGATCTGATCGAAAGTCTGTTTGGGAAGTCAACGCTGATGAGGAAAAAACAGCCCCATGCGACGCCGTGATTCACCTACCTCCGCAGCCCCTGTGGCGCGTCACCCCCTGAAGGGGGCAACGCTGGCGGCACGGGATAACTGGTTTCGCGGCGTTCTGGCTTGAACTCCCTTAAACACCCAACTTTTCTCTGGCGCGTGATGCCTTAAACCAGGCCACCGCCGATCTGGCAAGGCCAGTCGGCCCGTGCAGTCCTTTGGGCCCTGACGCGCCGCTCGGCTCAGCAGGGGCGGGGGGGGGAGTCAGCTATGGCTCACCAGCTCGAAGTGTTCAACCACCGGCGGTGCCGCGAAAAAGGGGCCAACGATAGCGCGCCAATCCGCGAATGCGGACGACTCGCGAAAACCCACCGTGTGGTCTTCCAGTGTGTCCCAGTGGATCGTGAGCAGGTAGCGGCCCGGGCTCTCGATGCTGCGGTTGACCTTGAAGCCCTGAAAGCCTTTGGCGCTTGAGATCACGGTGCGCGCAGCGCGCTCAATCGCTTCCTCGAACGCGTTGGACTGGGCTGGGTCGATGCGGATATCGGCGTGTTCGAGAATCATGCGGTGGTCTCCTGAGACGAGGTATGTGATGCAACAAGCGGTGACGCCGTCTTGTCAGCGCGGCGGTCCTCGCGAATCATATCGGCCGCCTTCTCCGCCATCATGATCACCGGCGCGTTGGTGTTGCCCCCCACCACCTGCGGCATCACCGAGGCATCAACCACCCGCAACCGACCCACCCCGTGCACGCGCAGCCGCGCATCGACCACCGCCATCGCATCGCGTCCCATGCGGCAGGTGCCGACCGGGTGGTAAATCGTGTCGGCGTGGTTGCGGATGTACTGCTCAATCTGCGCATCGCTCTGCGCCGAGGCAGACGCTTTGGATTCCACACCACCGAAACGGGTGAGCGCACTTTGCTGCAACAGGCGGCGTGTGAGCTTGAAGCCACACACCATGCGTGCCATGTCGTCCGGGTCTTTCAGAAAACCGGGGTCGATCAGCGGTGCCACCTGGGGGTCGGCGCTGGCCAGGCGCAGCGTGCCACGGCTCTTGGGGCGCAGCAGACAGACATGACAAGAATAGCCGTGGCCAAACACCGTCTTGCGGCCATGGTCCACCAGCTTGCCCACCACGAAATGCCACTGCAGGTCGGGTATGGCCTCGGTGGGCGCGCTCTTGATGAAGCCGCCGCCTTCGGCGAAGTTGCTGGTGAGCAGGCCACTGCGCGAGCGGCGCCACTCGAAGACGCCGCGCAGCATGCTGACCATGCCTTTGAGCGACAGGCCAACCAGGTCGCTCACCTTGGGCGCGTTGACCACGATCACCACATCGGGGTGGTCGTGCAGGTTCTCACCGACCCCTGGCAGTTCGTGCACCACCGCAATGCCGTGTTGTTTGAGGTGGTCGGCGGGGCCGATGCCCGACAGCATGAGAAGTTGCGGCGAGCCAAACGAACCCGCGCACAGCAGCACCTCACCACCCGGCTTGAGGAGCAGCGTTTGCACATTGCCGCGCCCGCCCTCGCCCCGATAGACCACGCCAATGGCGCGCGGCTGGCTGTCCACCACCTCGGTCAGCACCTGGCTGGTGAGCGCCTGGGTGATCACGGTGAGGTTGGCGCGGCCCAGGTGCGGCGTGAGGTAGCCCTTGGCGGCGCTCCAGCGCTCGCCGTTCTTGTGCGTCACCTGATAGGCGCCTACGCCCTCTTGTTCAAGGCCGTTGAAATCGGGGTTGTATTTGTATCCTGCCTGCTTGCCGGCCTCGATGTAGGCGGGCAAAAACGGGTTGGGGCTGCGCAAATCCATGACATGCAGCGGGCCGCCCTGACCGTGCAGCGCATCGGCGCCGCGCTCGTTGTGTTCTGAGCGCCTGAAGTAAGGCAGCACGTCGGCCCACGACCAGCCGGGGTTGCCCCGCGCAGCCCACTGGTCGTAGTCCCACGCGACACCACGCGCGTAGACCATGGCGTTGATCGAGCTCGACCCGCCCAGCACCTTGCCGCGCGGCTGGTAGCCGCACCGGCCGTTGAGCCCTGGCTGCGGCACCGTGTTGTAGCCCCAGCCGTTGAGCTCGTACTTGGCCATCAACGCCAGGCCAGCCGGGCAGTGAATCAACACGCTGCGGTCGGCCGGGCCCGCCTCCAGCAGCGCCACGCGGACCGCTGGGTCTTCACTTAAGCGCCCGGCAAGCACGCTGCCGCCCGAGCCGCCGCCAATGATGATGCAGTCGTACATAAACACACCTCAAAGCGATCTGCGGGGCGCTGGCCACACAAACCGGGGGTTGATACAAACCGCTGAAGCGCCCAAGGCAGGGGAGCTTCGGACCATGCGGGACAATCCGAGAGCAAGTTAGCACAGGGCTGCGACGCGCGGTCGGCGCGTCCACCATGGGCGACGCCTGGGCGACTCTGCAGCGGCGCCACAGCGGCACTACAGCGCCAAACCCTTTATCAGCACCACTTTTTCTTCATCTTTTCAGGAGCGATTCCAGCATGAGCAACACCATCCAAACCGTCGGCATCATCGGCTCGGGCACCATGGGCAACGGCATCGCCCAGGCCTGCGCCACCCACGGCATTCACGTGGTGCTGGTTGACGTCAACCAGGCCGCGATCGACAAAGGCCTGGCGAGCGTGGCCGCCAGCCTGGACCGTTTGATCAAGAAAGAGAAAATCAGCGCTGCCGACAAAGCAGCCGCGCTCGCCTTGATTCAGGGCTCGACCCGCTACGACGACCTGAAAGACGCACAACTGGTGATCGAGGCCGCGACTGAGAGCGAGGGGCTCAAGGTCAAGATCCTGCAGCAGCTCGACAGCTTGCTGGCACCCGAGGTCATCGTGGCCACCAACACCAGCTCGATCAGCATCACCAAACTGGCCGCCGCCACGCAGCGCGCCGACCGCTTCATCGGCATGCATTTTTTCAACCCGGTGCCTATGATGGCGCTGGTGGAAATCATCCGTGGCCTGCAAACCAGCGACGCGACGCACGACGCGGTGAAGGCGCTGGCCGAGCGCCTGGGCAAGTCACCGATCACGGTCAAAAATGCGCCTGGCTTCGTGGTCAACCGCATCTTGGTGCCGATGATCAACGAGGCTTTTTTCGTGCTGGCCGAAGGCCTGGCGACGCCAGAAGACATCGACGCCGGCATGAAGCTCGGCACCAACCAGCCGATCGGCCCGCTGGCCCTGGCCGACATGATTGGCCTGGATGTTTGCCTAGCGGTAATGAACGTTTACATGGCCGAGTTCAACGACGGCAAGTACCGCCCAGCGCCGCTGCTGAAAGAAATGGTGGCAGCTGGTTGGCTGGGTCGAAAAACCGGCCGCGGGGTTTATCGGTACTAGCCCCCCGCGCCACAGGACCATGCCACCCCGCGCCGCCTGCGGCGTCACCCCCCAGGGGGCGGCACTGGCGGTCTGGCAAAGCCAGTCCCGCTGTGCCCTGGGCTGACTCCCTCGCTGTCTGGCGGCAGTTTCGTCAGCGCCAAATACGTCACCAGGGCACGGTTTTCCCTTGGTGGTCAAAGAAGCCGCCGGTCTGGGCGGCGGTCAGCCCGTCCATCACCGCGACCAACTCGGCTGCGGCCACCTCGGCCGGGCGCACCTTCAACCCGGTTTTTGCAAACGGCTGCGACAGCGGCGTCTCTACTGTGCCTGGGTGCAACGCCACACAGACCGATTCACGGTTGCGCCGCGCCAGTTCGATCGCGGCGGTGTGCACCAGCTGATTCAGCGCCGCCTTTGCCGCCCGGTAGGCGTACCAGCCACCGAGCGCGTTGTCGCCGATGCTGCCCACCCGGGCCGAGAAAAACGCTGCCTGGCAAGGCCCCTGACGTGGCAGCAGCGGCAGGAAATGGCGCATCACCAGAGCTGGGCCGATGGCATTGACCGCGAAGCTGTGCGTGAGAGCGCCGGCCTCCAGGTGCAGCCACGAACGCTCGGGCTCGGCGCGCGCGCCCGCCGCGGTCTCGCCGTGCAAAAAGCCCGTGGCCACGATGAGGTGGGCCAGCGTTTCGCCGCGCTGCGCCAGACGATCGGCCACCCGCTGTGCGCAGGCGGCAACCGATTCGGGTTGCGTGTAATCGATCGCAGGGTCGGTGTGCCGTCCGATGGCGAGCACCGTCTCGCCGCGCGCCACCATGGTTTGGGCCAGCGCCGCGCCGAGTCCGCCGGTGCCACCCAGGATCACGGTCAAGCGGGGCGTGGGGGGGGTGTTGGCGGTGTTGGTCATGTGTGGATTCTCCATGCGACTTACCATCAATGCTTCATACAAGGATTCTGCGACATGGCTTCATTTGACTTCGATCTTTTTGTTATTGGGGGCGGCAGCGGCGGCGTGCGCGCCGCGCGCATGGCCGCCCAGCGAGGTGCGCGCGTGGCGCTGGCCGAGATGTTGGGCACCGACGGCTTGGGCGGCACTTGCGTCAACGTGGGTTGCATTCCAAAAAAGCTCTACAGCTACGCAGCAAACTACGGCGAAAGCTTTCACGAGTCGGCCGGTTTTGGATGGGAGGGCGAGGCACCTGCTCTCAACTGGTCCACGCTCAAGACCAACCGAGAGAAAGAAATCAGCCGTCTCAACGGCGTCTACAGCAACCTGCTGCATGGCTCTGGCGTGACCATGCTCGACGGCTTTGCCCGTCTGGAAGGCGAACATGCGATCACATTGGCCACCCGGCTCGCAGACGGCAGCTCAGGCCACCAGCAATTCACCGCCAAGAACATTCTGATAGCGACCGGCGGCACACCTTTCGTGCCGCACTTTCAGGGCCGCGAACATGTCATCACCTCCAACGAAATCTTCGACTTGGAGCCCTTTCCGAAGCGCTTGCTGGTGGTGGGCGGCGGCTATATCTCCTGCGAGTTCACCTCCATCTTCAACGGTCTGGGCTCCAAGGTGACGCAGCTCTACCGCGGCGGGCAGGTGTTGCGGGGTTTCGACGAAGAAATTCGCCACTTTGTTGCCCAGGAGATGGTCAAGTCCGGCGTCGACCAGCGGCTCAATGCTGGGGTGATCAGCTTGCAAAAGACCGACGACGGCCTTCGCGTGGAGTGCGAGGATGGGAGCATTGTGATGGCCGACGCGGTGCTCTACGCCACCGGACGCGTGCCCAACGTTGCCGATTTGGGGTTGGAGACCCTGGGTGTGGCCCAAGGCGCTCAGGGCGAGGTGATCGTCAACGATCGTTACCAAACCAATGTGCCCCACATTTACGCGGTGGGCGATGTCACCAGCCGGGTGCAGCTCACGCCGGTGGCACTCGGTGAGGCCATGGCGGTGGTTGACCAGCTGTTCGGCCCAGCGGCCGGCAAGGCGCCGCGCGACATGAGCTACGAGTTCATTCCCACCGCTGTCTTCACCCACCCCAACATCGGCACCGTGGGCTTCAGCGAGGAAAAAGCGCGCGATGAATTCGGCGCCATCACGGTCTTTCGCAGCGAGTTCAGAGCACTCAAGCACACGCTATCGGGCAGCAGCGAGCGCACGCTGATGAAGCTGATCGTGGACACCGCGAGCGACCAGGTGATCGGCCTGCACATGGTCGGCCCAGACGCGGGCGAGATCGTGCAGGGCTTTGCGGTGGCAATGAAGGCGGGCGCCACCAAAGCATTGTTCGACAGCACCATCGGCATCCACCCGACAGCGGCGGAAGAATTTGTGACCATGCGCGAGGCGACGCGCAGCTGAGGGTTTGTCACAAACCCGGGCAGCGGGGTCTGTGGCGCGTCGGCGGGTGTGGGTCGGCCAAAGCCCGGGAAACCAGCTCGGCCATGGCCGGTGTCACATGGCTTGGTCACAATCGAAGCCATGCACAAAACACCCGATTTCACTGCCCCCGTTTTTTTCAGCGACCCGGCCGCTGCCCTGGCGCAGGTGCAGGCCATCTACCAGCGCGGTGTCGACCACCTGCGCCTCGCCATGCGCGAGTTTGTGGCCGGTGGCGAGTTCCGCCAGACCCGCGTGCGCGCCTGCTACCCGTTTGTGCGGCTGTGTACGGGAAGCGCATCAAAGACAGGATCGGTGCGCTTGAGCTACGGCTTTGTGGCCGGCCCTGGTCGGTTCGAGACCACGCTGACCCGCCCCGATCTCTTCGGCCCCTATTTGCTCCAGCAGTTTGAGCTGCTGCTGGAGAACCACGGCGGCGAGCTGGAGGTGGGCACCAGCAGCCAGCCCATTCCGATTCACTTTTCTTTTGCCGAGCATGAGCATGTGGAAGGCCAGCTGAGCGCAGAGCGGCGAGCGCTGATGCGCGACGTGTTCGACCTGCCCGACCTCACCGCAATGGACGACGGCATCGCCAACGGCACCTATGAGCCACGCCCCGGCGAGGCCCAGCCGCTGGCGCTGTTCACCGCGCCACGGGTCGATTACTCACTGCAGCGCCTGCGCCACTACACCGGCACCGCACCCGAGTGGTTCCAGAACTTCGTGCTGTTCACCAACTACCAGTTCTACATCGACGAGTTCATCCGCCTGGGTCACGCGGAAATGGCCAACCCGGGCAGCGAGTACACCGCGTTTGTGGAACCCGGCAACCTGGTGACACGGCGCAGCGGCCTGCCCACCGAGGCGGTTGACGCACTCGGCTTGGCACCGCCCCGCTTGCCGCAAATGCCCGGCTACCACCTGATGCGCGCCGACCGCAGCGGCATCACCATGGTCAACATCGGCGTCGGCCCGTCCAATGCCAAAACCATCACCGACCACATCGCCGTGCTGCGCCCGCACGCTTGGCTGATGATCGGTCACTGCGCTGGGCTGCGCAGCTCGCAGCAACTCGGCGACTATGTGCTGGCGCACGCCTATGTGCGCGAAGACCATGTGCTCGACGAGGAGCTGCCGCTGTGGGTGCCGATCCCCGCGCTGGCCGAGATACAGCTTGCGCTGGAAGGCGCGGTGGCCGATGTGGCCAACCTGCCGCCCAGCGAACTCAAGCGCATCATGCGCACCGGCACCGTGGCCAGCACCGACAACCGCAACTGGGAACTGCTGCCCAACAACACGCCGCAGCGCCGCTTCAGCCAGAGTCGCGCGGTTGCGCTGGACATGGAAAGCGCCACCATCGCGGCCAACGGTTTTCGCTTTCGTGTGCCCTACGGCACCCTGCTCTGTGTCAGCGACAAGCCGCTGCACGGCGAGATCAAACTGCCGGGCATGGCGAACCATTTCTACCGCGAGCGGGTCGACCAACATCTTCGCATCGGCATTCGTGCGGTGGAGCGCCTACGCGAAGGCGGCTCGGGACAGCTGCACAGCCGCAAGTTGCGCAGCTTCGCCGAAGTGGCTTTTCAATAAATTCAAGGGGCGTTTGGCGCATGCACTCGACACGAGAGTTCTTCATTCAGACCCTGGGCATCGAAGCCTGGCTGGCCATGGTGCTGGCCATTTTGTTGCTGGCGTTGGTGGCCAACCAGGTGATCCGGGTGTTGTTTGATCAGTTGGAGCACCTTGCCATGCGCTCGCGGGCTGCCTGGGACGAGGCGCTGGTCGCCGCCGCGCGCGGTCCCACCCGCGTGATCGTTGTGGTGGTGGCGCTTTGGTGGATCGCCCGGGTGCTGCACGCGCAGTGGCCCGAGCCAGATTTCACCGAAGGGGTGACGCAAGCGCGTAACGTGGCCATCGTGCTGTCCGTGGCCTGGTTTGTCTGGAAGTTCATCGCGCTGCTGACCGATCGCACCATCGAGCGTGGGCGCGATTCGGGGCAGGACTTCGATCTCACCACCATCCACGCCATAAGCAAACTCGGCCGCCTGCTGGTGGTGGTGGTTGGCGCCGTCATGGCCGCCAACACACTGGGCTTCAACGTCGGCGCCCTGCTCGCCTTGGGCGGCGTCGGCGGCATTGCGGTGGGCTTGGCGGCCAGAGACTTGTTGGCCAATTTTTTTGGTGGTCTCACGATCTACTTGGACCGCCCGTTCAGCGTCGGCGACTGGATCCGCTCACCCGACAAAAGCATTGAGGGCACGGTGGAATACATCAGCTGGCGCCACACCCGCATCCGCGCATTCAACAAAAACCCGATTTACGTACCCAACGCGGTGTTCACCACCATCGTGGTGGAAAACCCCTCGCGCATGAGCCACCGCCGCCTGAAGGAAACGGTGGGTGTGCGCTACGAAGACTTTGGACAGATCGAGGCGATCGTGAACGACATCCGCACGCTGCTGAGCGAGCACCCGGAGATCGACTCCAGCCAGACACTGATCGTCAACTTCAACGCCTTCGCCGCCAGCTCGCTGGACATCATGATCTACACCTTCACCCACACCACCAACTGGGTGAAATTCCACGAGGTCAAGCAAGATGTGTTGATTGCCATCGGTCGCGTGATTGAGCGCCATGGTGCCGAGATCGCCTTTCCGACGCAGACGCTGCACCTTTCGCAGCCGCTGGCTGGACCGCCGGGTGAGGCTGTCGCTTGAGCTTGAGCCTGAGCCTAAGCCACCAGTGCGACCGGTTGACCGAAACTTCACCTGGGCGGATCGAGCTGGTACAAGCCGGATCACAATTGGGGCTGTGCCTTGACAAGCCACCGGCCCAGCACCCTGGATTGCATTTACCCCCACTGCCCACCCATGCACGCCCCCGCTGTCGGACCACCTTCACACCCCTTGCGCAACCTGCCCTTGCTTCTGGTGCTCGCGTTGGCTGGATGTTCCAGCTTGCTGCCGCACCCAGCTGAGGCCCCGGTGGTCGCGGTACCTGCGGCTTGGTCAGCCGCGCCGCAGGCAGCCAGCGCGCAACCGGCGCCGCTCACCGCTTGGTGGCAGCGCTTCAACGACCCCACGCTCACCGACCTTGTCGCACAGTCGCTGCGCGCCAACACCAACCTACAAAGCGCCCAGGCCGCGCTGCGCCAGGCGCGGGCGCTGGCCGACGCACAGGCTGCGGGCCTCGGCCCCTCGCTGG
>Ga0105052_10001574_pt1 | contig 29759 bp, 28 predicted proteins | sample FRY03_FD_78094 | JGI IMG/M metagenome (GOLD analysis project Ga0105052, IMG submission 78094) | Freshwater microbial communities from Lake Fryxell liftoff mats and glacier meltwater in Antarctica - FRY-03 | ecosystem: Environmental > Aquatic > Freshwater > Ice > Glacier meltwater ... | reverse complement strand
TTGATGCCGATCGGCCGCTCGGGCACAAGCTTGGCGATGCGGTCCACCTGCGCGTATGGGAAGCCCAGCACGCGACCGGAGTCGCGCACCACCGCGCGGGCCAGCAACTTGCCGAACGTCCCGATGCGTGCCACCGCGTCGCCGCCATACTTCTGCGTCACATAGGCCACCACGCGGTCGCGTCCCGCCACCGAGAAATCGGTGTCAATATCCGGCATTGACTTGCGTCCCGGGTTGAGGAAGCGCTCGAACAGCAGTCCGTGCTCCAATGGGTCGAGCTCGGTAATGCGCAGCGAGTACGCCACCAGCGAACCCGCAGCCGACCCGCGGCCCGGGCCCACCGCCACCCCGTTCTCGCGTGCCCACTTGATGTAGTCCCACACGATGAGGAAGTACGACGAGAAACCCATCTCGCGGATGGTGTTGATTTCGAACTGCAGCCGCTCCTCGACCTCTGACGGCCAACTGCCCTCACCGTAGCAGCGGTCGAGCCCCTCGCGGCACAGACGCTCCAAGAACACATCATCACTCTCGCCCGAGGGCACGGGGAACACCGGCAGTTTGAGATCACCGAGCGGCAGTCTGAGCCCCGAACAGCGCTCCGCGATCTCGAGCGTGGTCTCAAGCGACTCGGGGTACTCCGGGAGCGCGCGCAGCATCTCCGCGCCCGACTTGATGAAGAACTCCTGCGTGTCGAACTTGAACCGGTCGGGATTCGACAGCACGTCGCGGGTCTGGATGGCCAGCAGTGCCTCGTGGCTCTCGGCATCCTGATGGCAGACGTAGTGCACGTCGCCCGTGGCCACCATCGTTTGGCCCGTGTCCTTCGACAGCGTGGCCAGGTGCTGGTTGATTCGCCCCTGTCCGTCAATGCCGGCGTCCTGCAGTTCGAGGTATACGTCCTCGGACCCGAAGATCTGGCAGAGGGTGTCCAGCTCCTCGCGCGCGCCGTTCAGGTCCTCATCAGCCAAGCGCGAGCAGATGGTGCCCGAGAGGCAGCCCGACAGCACGATGATGCCATTGGCGTACTGGCTCATGAGCTCATGATCAATGCGGGGACGGCGGTGGTAGCCGTTGAGGTATCCCGCGGAGCAGAGCTTGATGAGGTTGTAGTAGCCCTCGGTATTCTCGGCGAGCAACGTGAGGTGGTTGCGCTTCTCCTTTCCGCGAAAGCGGTGGTCCGGCACCACGTAGGCCTCGAGGCCCACAATCGGCGTGATGCCGCGCTTCGTCGCCTCGCGGTACAGCTCCACCGCGCCGCTCATCACGCCGTGGTCGGTGAGGGCCACCGCCGACTGCCCCAGTTCCTCCACCCGATCGAGCAGGCGCGGAATTTTGCACGCGCCATCGAGGATCGAGTAATCCGAGTGGACGTGCAGGTGGGCGAACGGCGGGCTGGTGCTCATCTTCCCGCCAAACCTACCCCTCCCCACGGACGACGAGGGGGTGCCTCGTGGCACCCCCTCGTGACAGCTCCCGCACGTTCTGGGGCGGTCGCGTCAGCCCTTCTTCCGCCCCTGGGCGACCTGATACGCCATGCGGCTCTGCAGGCTGAACAACTCGATGAACCCCGGGCTCGCGTGCTGCGAGAACGTCGGGTCGGCATCAAACGTGGCCAGCGTGCGGTCATACAGCGCAAGCGGCGATTCGCGGGTGACCACGGTGCATGAGCCCTTGTACAGGCGCACCGTCACCTCGCCCTCCACCTTGGCGTTCACGGACTCCATGAACGCGTTCAGGTGGGCCAAGAGCGGCTCGTACCACAGGCCCTCGTAGACCAACTGTGCCCACAACAAGTCGAGGTTGGCCTTCAGGGCGTTCTCGCGCCCCGTGCACACCAACTTCTCGAGTTCCTTGTGCGCCTCGAGGATCACGGTCGCGGCAGGCACCTCGTACACGTCCCGCACCTTCAGACCCACCACGCGGTCCTCGATGTAATCCATGATGCCCACACCATTGCGGCAGGCGATCTCGGCAATCGCCGGGATGATGTCCACGAGGGCCATCTCGTGGCCGTCGAGGCTGACCGGCAGACCCTCACGGAACGCCAGGCGAATCTCCTCCGGGCGGTCCGGTGCCTTAGTGGGGGGCGTCACCAACTGGAACACGTCCTCGGGCACGGCCTGGCCGAGGTCCTCGATGACCCCACCCTCGCTCGAACGACCCCAAAGGTTGTCGTCAATCGAGTACGGGCGCTCGACGCTCGTTGACACGGGGATACCGTGCTCATGTGCGTAGGCGATCTCCTCATCGCGCCCCATCTGCCATTCGCGCACCGGGGCGATGACTCGCAGTTCGGGCGCCAGCGTGGCGATCGTCGCCTCAATACGCACCTGATCGTTGCCCTTGCCGGTGCACCCGTGGGCGATGGTGTCGCAGCCGTGGCGACGTGCCTCATCCACCGCCAGCTTGGCGATGAGGGGGCGGCCCAGCGCGGTGAAGAGGGGGTAGCCGCCCTGATAACGAGCATTCGCCTTGATGGCCGGCGCCACGTAGTCGCGGGCGAACTCCTCGCGTGCATCAATCACCAGGCTCTCAACGGCGCCCAGCATGCTTGCCTTCTCCAAGATGGCGGTGAAGTCATCATCGGGCTGTCCCAAGTTGATGCACAGCGCCACCACCTCGGCGTCGTACTCATCCTGAATCCACTTGAGCATCACCGACGTGTCGAGGCCGCCCGAGTAGAGCAACACGACGCGATGTACCTCATGTGGCAGGGCGAGATACTGGGCGGTCTTCTGGGCGGGCGGCATCTCGGACAACGCGCGGGGTCCTCTCGGTTCGCGTGCAGGAACGATCCGGGAGACTAGCGTCCCGAGTCATAAATTACGTGGCAGTTCCCGGCTGCATCCCATCGCGATGCGGCGTCCTCGGCAGCCCCAATATGCCTGATATTGGGGCTGATCTGCGTCCTTGCCTCGCGGGGGATTCCCTCGGGAACTGCATACGAACTTACGACTCGGGACACTAGCCGCGAACGGCCACTCGGTGACGCGGCCCGCACGGGGCCACGTCACCGAGTTGGTCAGCCAGCCGTGCCGCGGGACGGATCAAGGGCGATCAGATCCGGGTATGGATCGATGGCAGCCCCGCCGCCCGGGTGCACCTCGAAATGCAGGTGCCCGGCGCCGAAGCGCGCGTCCCCCGTGTTACCCACGGTGCCGATCTGCTGGCCAGCGGTCACCTTGGAGCCCGCGTCCAGACCGGGCGCGATGTCCGTGAGGTGAGCGTAGTAGTACTCATTCCCGGCGTTGTCGACGAGCCAGATCCAGATGCCACCGAGACCGGTCTCGACGCGCGTGAGGCGCTTGATGGTGCCGTCGGCGACGGCCACAACCGGGGTGCCCTGCGCCGCCATGATGTCCTCACCCTGATGGCTCTGGCCCTGCAGGCTGCCGCGGAAAGCGCCCCAGCTCTTGGTGAGTTGGTGTGTGCCATTGACCGGGAAGGCCTTGAGATACTGCGCCGTGCCTGGGGCGGCAGCGGGGGTCGAGGCGACCGCGCGGACCTTGATGCCGAGCCTCGCCAAGAGCGCAACGTCGGCAATGCCCGTGGCTTTGAGCTTCCACTTGCGCTGAAGAATGCGCACACCGGCGCGGGTACGTGGGCCGTACTTGCCATCCACCGGAATCCTTATTCCCTTCATGCGCAGTTTGCGCTGCAGGGTCTTCACGTCGGCGCGGCCCGATCTCGGCGTGAGGCCGCGACCCTCAGGGGCAGCCACCGCGGGTGTGGTCGCAGGAGTCGCGGGTGTGGTCGCAGGAGTCGCGGGTGTGGTCGCAGCCAGGGGGGCAGGTGGCACACCGACGTCAGCGGGCGGCGCGGACGCGCCAGCACCGGACGGGTAGGAGGGGGGAATGGTCACGCCGACTGCGGCGGGAGCCCCGATTGCGAGCGTGGCAACGGCGAACACTCCCACAAGACGGCGGAAGCGACGGGCCAGAACGCGCACATCCCTGCTGTGGTGATTGATGATCCTGTGATCCTTTCCGCCGGTCACCCGCGTGGGTGTGTGTTCACCGGCTGTAGGTCACGCCCTGCCCAGCAGAATTGCCGGATGGGGTGCCCCTCGGAGGTCATAGCCGCGTCGGACCCTAGCCGCATACACCGTCGAGTCAACCCCGAGCGTGCAACGAGCTTTACGTCTTTATGAGTTTCAGTGGGACATTTGTACCGCTAGTGACGTGACAACTAGGAAAGTGGCCGCCGGGGGGAAACGGACCGTATTACGCGTAATATGCCTGCTATTTAACACTATCCGTCCAGCCGCCACCGCTCGGGCAGGGTGCAGGTGTCAGGCCTGCGTTGATCCCACCCCGCGACGTTTCATGATGCCGCGCCATCCGAACACGATCAGCAGGAACAACAGCGCGCCGCCGAGAATGAGCCCGTTCACGAAGCGTCCGTCATCGGCACCGGCCGACGACAACTCCATCAGCGGGCACTCCCCATATGCCATGGTCCAGGTGGCGGTCGCGTTCCCCGCTGCCAGCGCCGCGCCCTCCGACGCCTCCAAGATGCCGGTGGGCATCGCCCACGTGTTCCGGAATATCAGCCCGGCGCCGAGGGCCTTGTCGGCGCGGGTCTTCACGTCCCGGTTCGCCAGTGCGTCGCACGTGGGATCGAGCACGTCCCCCACACCCCCACGCGACGCCACCGTGAACGTGGGCAGGTTTTTTTGCTTACTGCGGTCCACGCGCGCTGGTGTGAACTCCGATGCGAGCAGGGTCTGCAGCGTCACACTGACTGGAAGCCCGGTGACGCGCGACTGGGGTGCGCCAGCACCCGCCATCTGGGTGGCGGCCGTGGTGGTGCCGTCGTCCGCAACTGGCGCCGCCCAGTAGCGCCCCGTGGCGCTGAGAATCGGCTGCAGCGAGCGCTTGGTCGCAAAGGCTGACCGCAGGTCCGCCAAGTCGCCGGCACCGGCGCGCAGGCGATGCACGCTGGTCAGAACGACGGTGCCGTCGGGCTGACGCACCTCGCGAAATGTGAGGCCCGGCGCCCCGGGCGCGCTCCAGCGCTCGCCCGTGGACGTGAGAAACTGATCAAACGTGCCGGCCCGTAACTGAGCGGGGAGATTGATTGCATCCTGCGCTGCTTGGTCAAGGCGCAGTTCCACGGTGATGTTGCCGCCCCCATCAGCGGCGATGGCTGCCATCTGATCAAGACGGGCACTGCACCCGGCGAACAGCGGGATCGCGCCGAGCGCCACAGCCCCGAGCGCAGCCACGCGCCATGCGCGATGACCGGTCACGCCAACTCGTCGTCCGCACGCAGGGCATCACGCTGACGCATCAACTCGACGGCACGGGCACGCTCCTCGCGGTCGAGGTCGCCGAAGTCCGCATCGGAGAGGTTGCCGGCACGGTGGTCCATGTCAATCTCACCAATCGCATCGAACGAACGCATCAACTCGTCCTCCACTGCCTCCAGCGCCTGCGCACCGGGCGTCGGGGCCACCCCAGAGCGGCCATTGACCAGCGGCCACACAATGAGGGCCACGAGAGCGATGCTGAGGACGGCGATGATGAGGTAGGTCATCAGGGTGGCGCGAGGCTACCCCCGAGGGGCGGCGTCGGCCCCCTCGGGCATCGCGGCGGGAGCCCGGGCACGGCGCGACGGCCACACGGCGATCAGTGCCCCAATGACGATGACGATTCCGCCGGTCCAGATCCACATCATCATCGGATTGATGAACACACTGATGCGCGCCAAGCCATCGGGTGTGAGACCCACGAGCACCACGTACACGTCCCGGAACGGCGTGCTGTCAATAGCCACCTCGGTGGAGCGCTGCATTTGTGCCGTGAACATATCCACACGTGGCTCGAGCGTGGCAATGCGACCCGGACCCTCGTACACAGCCAACTTTACGCCCACGCTCATCTTGTGAGGATCGCGCGACCGGGTACCGCCTTCGTTCACGAACGTGTAGCCCGACACTGTGCCGTCCTGCCCGGTGCGCAGTGCCAGATCTCCCTGCGACGAGAACGAGCCCTGACTGACGATGCCCACGATCATGAGCACGATGCCCACGTGTGCGATGTACCCACCGTACCGACGTCGGCTGCGCACGAACATCTGGCCGACGGCCCCGAACCATGAGATGCCACCCGACTGGTGGCGCACCGCCATGCCGCGCCAGAACTCACCGGCGATGCAGGTGAGCGTGAAGGCCGCCAGCACGAAGGCGACGGCTGCCCACCAATTCCCACCATCCTGCGTCAGCATGAGCGATGGCACCAGCACGATGACCGCCACGATGAGCGGCACGGCGAAGCGGCGGCGCAGTTCGCGACCCGACGCCTTGCGCCATGGAATGAGCGGGCCCACACCGGTGAAGAGCAGCAGGGCCAATCCAATTGGCCCTGCCACCTGATTGAAGAAGCCCTGCCCCACCGTGATCTTGTCGTCGCGTACGGCCGCCGACAGCACGGGAAAGATCGTGCCCCAGAATACTGCGAAGGCCAGCCCCACCAGCAGCAGGTTGTTGTAGAGGAAGATCGCCTCACGGCTGATGTAGCTCTCGAGGCCGTTCTGACTGCGCAAGAGCGGTAGTCGCGTGATGAGTAGTGCGAATACACCCACGAGCACCGCCACGATGAGCGCGAGGAAGTACGGCCCCAGCGTGCTCTCGCCGAAGGCGTGTACCGACGAAAGGATGCCCGAGCGGACAAGGAACGTGCCGAACAGCGCAAGGCTGAAGGTGAGGGTGATCAGGACCATGTTCCAGATCTTCAGCATGCCCCTGCGTTCCTGCACCATGATCGAGTGCAAAAAGGCAGTCGCCACCAGCCACGGCATCAGCGCGGCGTTCTCCACCGGATCCCATGCCCAGTACCCGCCCCATCCCAGTTCCTCATATGCCCAACGTGAGCCCAGCACGATGCCGATGCCCAGGAACATCCAGCTGACAGTGGTCCAGCGACGGATGGAGGTGATCCACGCGGTGTCAAGGCGCCGAGTGACGAGCGCGGCCACGGCGAACGCGAACGGCACGGTGAGACCCACGTACCCGATGTACAGCAGCGGAGGGTGACTCTGCATGTAGGCGTTTTGCAATAGCGGGTTGAGACCGCGGCCGTCCATGGGCACCGGCGACAACGTCTCGAATGGACTCGTGATGAATGAGACGACGCTGGTAAAGAACACCCCCACAGCCATGAGCACCGCCACAACAATGGGCATGAGCTCGCGGTTGCGACGCCGGTTGGTGACCACCACCAGCACCGAGACGAGCGACAGCAGCCAGGTCCACAGAAGGAGCGACCCCGCTTGGCTCCCCCACAGGGCGGTGATCTTGTAGCGGTCGCCCAACGTGCGCGACGAGTAGCCGGCCACGTCGGCCAGGTTGAACTGATCGGTGAGCAACGCGGTCCACATGGTGATCACCGCAACCGTGGTGACGGCGGCCATTCCGTAGACGGCGCGCTCGGCCGACACCATGAAGCGCAGCTGCCCGGGGCGCCGCGACCACAGCGCAGCGCACACCGCGTATAGCGCAGCCGCGAATGCCAAGAGCAGCGCGACGCGCCCGACGAGGCTCACTGGCCCGAAGAGTCCTTGACGGCCTTGCTGGTGGCGGGCATCGCCGTGCCCTTTGCGGCGCCCTTCTCCATGAATTTCGACGGGCAGAGGGTGACGAGCGAGCCGCGGTCGGCGATGAAGACGCCATCCTGCATGTGGCCGGTCACCACGATCTCGCGGTCCACCGCGAATGGGTCAGGCACAGAGCCGTGGTACTTCACCTGCACCGTGGAGGCAGAGTTCTGCTTGTCGCGCACCACAAAGGTGAGGCCGGCGGCCGTCTGGGCCTGCTCGGCCGGCGCCGAGCCGTACCCCGCGTTGACCATGCCGTTCAGGCGGTACGTACTGGTGTCCGTTTGGCGCAGGCCAGACGGATTCGTATAGGTCTCAAGGCTGCCGCCGATGCTCGTCCAGATGAGCCACGCGCCGAGGGCGGTTGCGAGAACCAGTGCGATTGCGAAGCGGGAACGGGACCTCATGATCAACTGGCGAGGTTATCAGCGACCCCACGTCCGCAAACAGGTGCGGTCCGCAGCCGGGGGCGAACGTCCTATGCTCGGCGGGATACCCCCGACGCGATGGGAGGAGCACGTTGACACGCGACACCACCGATGACGACGCGCGGTACCGCGACACGCTGAGCGACATGCAGTACCACGTGACCCGCGAGGCCGGCACCGAGGCCCCCTTCACGGGCATCTACTGGGACCACCACGACGACGGCATCTATCGCTGCATCTGCTGCGAGGCCCCACTGTTCGACTCAAAGCACAAGTTTGAATCGGGGACCGGCTGGCCGAGCTATATGACGCCCGTCAGTCCGGGCGCCGTCACAGAGATCCAGGACAACTCGATGTCCGTCGCGCGCATCGAAGTGCGCTGCGCGACGTGCGACGCACACCTTGGGCACGTCTTCCCCGATGGCCCGGGACCCAACGGCATGCGTTACTGCATCAACTCCGCTTCGCTCAACTTCGACGATGCACAGGACGGCACCCCAGGCTGAGGCGTGTCGGGGGGTCGCGGGGTCGCGGGGCAACGTGGCCCGCTACGGCCGCGAGCTGACCGTCGGCAGGGCGCTGAGTCCCCGGGTCGTAAAGATCCGGTGAACGCCACGCGGGCACGTTGCCCGCATGGCCTACCATCATCCGCCATGCGCACTCCACTCGCCATGTCCGCAGCGCTGCTGCTCGCCATCCCAGCCGCCCTTCTGGGACAGGCGCAAGTGCCCGTGCCCGCCGGGGGCACCACCACACCCGCACCAACCACGACGGCACCAACCACCAGCGTCCCCGCGACCAAGCTCACGTCAGTGACCCCGCTGCTCGGGCAATCGCGCCTCACCGGCGCCCAGATCGCGGCGTGGTTCGCCAAACAGGGCATCACCCCGGCAATCGCCACACCCATGGACAACCTCGCACAGATCTTCGTGGATGAAGGTAACGCGCAAAATGTGCGCGGCGATATCGCGTTCGCGCAGTCGGTGCTCGAGACGGGGTGGTTCGTATACCGGGGCAGCATGGTGAAGCCCACCGACAACAACTACTCGGGCCTTGGCGCCTGCGATAGTTGCTCACGCGGTGCGCTGTTCGCCACCCCGCAGGATGGCGTGCGCGCACAGATCCAGCACCTGTGGATCTATGGCGATCCCAAGGCATCGGTTGCCGGCCTCGCCCGCCCACTCATTGACCCGCGCTTCGCGATGGTGTCGCCGGCTGGGAAGTCGCCCACGTGGGAGCAGATGGGCGATGGCAATTGGGCGACGGGTGCCGACTACGCGGTGAAGGTGCTCGGTCTCTACAACACCATGCTCGTCTTCAGCGGGCTCACCCCCATCAACCTCACCACCGGTCCGGCCACGACACCAGCGGCCACGGTCACGCCGTCTGGGCCCCTGACCGTGATGGTCAGCCGCGCGGGTGGTGTGCGACTGGGCAACCTTCGTGCACGGTCCGGCACCTTGGCATCGGCTGCCACCGCATTCGGCGGCCAGGGGCGGCAGCGTGCGTCCTACGGCGCGTGTCATGTCACGTGGTCATCGCTCGGCGCGATCATGGCCTTCAGCGGGTCATCGTCCGGAACCTGTGGCGACGACGCCCGTGTTCGGGCAGCGGTGCTGAAGAACCCGGTCTGGCGCACCGACAAGGGCATCTCGCCCGGCGACAGCGTCGCCAAGGTGCGCCGCGCCTACCGGCTGAAGGCGAAGCGACCGTCCGGGTCCGTCGTCCTGGTGCGGGCGCGCAACGGCGCCAAACTCACGGCGAAGATCAGTGGGGGCGTCGTGAAGTCCTTGGTGGTTGCGGTACCGCGCCCACGCGTCTGATGTAGCCAGCGATGCCGTTCTTCATCGTTCGGCGATGGATGGACACAGCCCCGATGGTCCGCTCGAGAACGCTTAGACGTTCCCATTCTGCTGCCCCGACATCGTCGCTACTGACGAGAGGCATGGAGGGACTGGGGCGATAAGCATAGGTACCAACCGAAGCGGGCGACCGGGCTCGAACCGGCGACCCTCAGCTTGGGAAGCTGATGCTCTACCAACTGAGCTACACCCGCGAGTCGCCGCAAGGGTAGCGCACCACCTACATGCGGTCGGGAGCCTCCACGCCGATGAGATCGAGCCCCGTGGCGATGACCGCGCGGGTGGCACTGAGCAGGTTGAGACGAAAGGCAACGACCTCGGGGGGCTCGCCCACCACGCGGCAGCGGTGGTAGAAGGCGTGGAAATCGCGGGCCAGATCCGTGAGATACGCAGCCACCCTGTGGGGTGAGCGGCGACCCTCGGCCTCGCGCACCGCCTCCGGCCACGCACACAGGGTCAAGAGCAGCGCGCGCTCCGAGGGGTCGAGTTGGGCGGGCGGCTCGGCATCACTGGGCGCCTCCGGCGACTGCGCCAAGATCCCCGCAATGCGCGCGTGGGCGTACTGCACGTAGTAGACCGGGTTCTCGTTGCCCTCGGCCCGGGCCACGTCGAGGTCGAGGTCGAACGCGGTCTCGTGGCTGCGCTGGACGAGGAAGAACCGTGCGGCGTCCACGCCGATGTCATCAATCAACTCGCCCAGCGTCACCAACGTGCCCGCACGCTTGCTCATGCGCTTGGCCTCGCCGCCCTCGATCAGCGACACCAACTGCACGATGGGTACCTCGAGCATGTCGGGGTTGTGGCCACCGGCCGCGATGACGGCGTGCAGGCGTGCGATGTACCCGTGGTGGTCGGCACCCAGCACGTCGAGCAGGCGGTCGTCACCGCGACCGGCCTTGTCGAGGTGGTAGGCGACATCCGCGGCAAGATACGTGGTGGTGCCATCGGAGCGGCGCAGCACACGGTCCTTCTCGTCGCCGTACGTGCTGGTACGAAACCACAGGGCGCCATCGTGCTCGTAGGCGTCGCCCGATGCGATGAGGGCCTCGAGACCACGCTGCACGGTGCCCGCCTCGTGCAGCGTGGTCTCGCTGAAGAAGGCGTCGAAGCGCACGCGAAACCGCTCCAGATCGGCGGTCATGTTCGCCAGCATCAGGGCGCTGCTGCGATCAGAAAAGAAGGCGAGCGCCTCGTCGTCCGGCGGGTCCACGCGCGCGGCGTAGGTTGCGCCCACCTCATCGCGCATCAACTCGGCGATACCCACCACGTAGTCGCCCTGATAGCCGTCTTCGGGAATTGCCGTGGACAGCCCGAACAACTGGCCATAGCGCGCCGCCACCGATGCACCGAACAGCTGCATCTGGCGACCCCAGTCATTCACGTAGAACTCGCGCGTCACCGCGTGGCCAGCGTACTCGAGAATGCGCGCCACGCCGTCGCCGTAGGCGGCCTGACGGGCGTGGCCCACGTGCGGCGGGCCAGTGGGATTGGCCGATACGAACTCGATGAGCACACGCTCCGCCGGGTCGGCCTGGCCCCGGCCGTAGTCGTTGCCAGCGGCCACGATGGTACGAGCGGCATCGGCAAACCACCTCGGGCTCAAGGTGAGGTTGATGAAGCCAGGGCCGGCGACCTCGGCCGATGTCACGAGAGGGCCGAGTTCGGCGTCGGCCTGAATGCGGGTTACCAGTTCGTCGGCCAGATCGCGCGGGTTGCGCGTGGTGGCCTTTGCCAACGTCATCGCGACGTTGGTTGCCAAATCGCCAAACGCGGCATCACGCGGTGGCTCGAGCACCGCCGTGGCGTCTACGCCCCCAGCAACCGCCGATGCCTCCCGGGCAAGGGCGGCCGAGAGCGGCGTGATGGGACTGACGGCGGGCACGGCGCGCGATGCTACCGGCCGCCGCCCGCGTGCGGGTAGGGATGCCCGGCCAGATCAGCCAGCGCGCGATATACCTGCTCGCCCAGCACCACCCGCGCAAGTTGGTGCGGGAGTGTCAGCGGCCCCAGCGACATGCGCGCGTCGGCCGTATCGGCCAACGCGGGGTCAAGACCGATGGCGCCCCCAATCAGGAAGACCGTCGGGCGAGGACTCTCCAGGCGACGCCCCATCCACTCAGCCAGTGCCTCGCTGCTCGTCGGGGCCCTTCCCCGCACGTCCAGGGCCACCACGTGGGCGCCCTTCACGATCTTCGCGCGCATGCGCTCGCCCTCTTTGCGAAACACCTGCGCGTCACCGTGCTGTACGGCTTCGGCGGCCACCTCGTCCACCCGCAGGTCGGCCATGCGGGCGATACGGGCCTCGTACTCCTGCCCGGCGGCATCGAGGGGTGCGCGCAATCGCCCAACGACGACGAACTGGATGAGGCGGCTCACGGGGTTATCGTAGGTGCGCGTGCGCAACTCCATCGCCATTATCAGCGACGTGCATGGCAATCGCCATGCACTCGATGCCGTGCTCCGTGCCCAACGGCAGGCGGGGGTCACGCGCGTGTGGTGCTTGGGCGACATGGTCGGATACGGCGCCCACCCGGCTGAATGCCTGCGCGTCTGCGTGACAACATCGGAGCGGTGTATCGCGGGCAACCACGACCTCGCTGCGGCCGGGCGCGTACCGAACGATGCGTTCTCGCCATGGGCCCGTACCGCCATTGAGTGGACCCGCACACGGCTCGACCGCAACGCGCTCGACCGACTCGCCGATCTGGAGCCCATGGACGATACGGGTGACATCGCGCTCTTCCACGCCTCGCCACTCGACCCGGTCTGGGACTACGTGCGAGACGGCGACGGCGTGCGTGCCGCACTGGCTGCCCACCCGGCCCGGGTGATGATGGTGGGCCACACCCATCTGGCCGGCGCCTGGTGCCTGGGTGACGACGGACGCCTTGACGGCGGCCTCGTGCGAGGCGAGGAGACGGTGTCGCTCGACCGCGGGCGGTGGCTCATCAATCCCGGATCCGTCGGACAGCCACGCGACCTGGACCCGCGGGCGTCGTGGGCGGTCTTCAACCCCGACGCCAACACCCTCACGTTCCGCCGCACCCCGTACGATGTGCCGGGGGCCCAGAACGCCATCCAGACAGCCGGACTGCCGCGGGAGCTGGGAGCACGCTTGGCGGAGGGGCGATGAGTACATATCTCGATCACGCTTCCGGGTGGCCCCCCTCTCTGGCGGTGCGCGATGCGATGGCGCGGTGGATCGCCGTGGGCGCGAGCCCCATGGGCCTGCACGAGTATGCCCGCGGTCCCGCGGAGGCCGTGGACGCTTCCCGGGTCGCCGTGTCCCATCTGGTCGGATGGGCCGGTGACGCGGTCATCCTCACCTCGGGGCCGACCGAGGCGCGGAATCTGGCGATCAAGGGCTCGCTCGCGGCCCGCGGGCTCACAGGTCCTGTCATCGCCATGGACCTGCTCGCACACGCCTCGGCCATCGCAGCCGCACGGTCGGTCACCCGCGATGGCGGTGCGGTGCACATGGCTCAGGTGAGCACGGTGGGCGATGTACTGCCACAGGCCATGGCCACGGCGGCCATAGGTGCCGACCTCGTGGTGATTACGCATGCGCAGGCCGAGGTGGGCTGCGTGCGCGATGCGGCCACCACCATCACGGCCGTGCGTGAGGCGGCGCCCCACGCGGTCATCGTGCTCGACGCCGAGGAGACCGCGGGGCTGCTGCCCATCCTGGATGGGCTCGGCGCGGATCTCGTGGTGCTGGGAGGACGGTCACTCGGTGGGCCGGCATGGACCGGCGCACTGCTCGTGCGTCCCGGCACGGTCATCCACCCGCTCATCGAGGGCGGTCTGGAGGAGGGTGGAAAGCGCGGCGGGGCCCATGATTTGCTCGGCATCGCAGGGCTTGGTGCTGCTGCCGATGAGGCACGCGCGGCCATGCCCCTGCGCGCCGATCAGATGCGCGCGGCAGCCACCCGGCTGGTGGATGCCCTGCTGCACGTGCCGGGCGTGGTGCTGAACGGACCTCCGTCCCCCGACCGGCTGCCCGGCCACGTGCAGGTATCTGCGCGCGGCGTGGAGGGCGAGGCGCTGGCACTCGCCATGGCCGCCCGTGGCGTGGCGGTGGCACCGGGGTCGGCGTGCACGTTCGGTGCCGGCAAGTCATCACCGGTGCTTCAGGCCATGGGTGCCGACGACGAGGTGGCGCGTGGCGCCGTGCTCATCACCATCGGCCCGGATACCACCGACGAGCATCTGGCCGTAGCCACGCGGGCGTTCACGGAATCGGTGGTGGCCCTGCGGGCCATGGCTCCCCCGCGCCCGTGAGCGACGCTCGGGTGATTGATGCCCTCGGGACGTGGTGCCCCGTACCGGTGGGGCTCCTGCGGCAGGCGGCAGCCACCGCCCCACCCGGTCAGGTGATCGAGGTCCTTGCCGACGATCCGCTGGCGGCCGTGGACATTCCCGCGTGGTGCCACTCGGCTGGCCACGAGGTTATGACAGTGGAGTACGTCGGGCGGATCATCACGACGCGCGTGCGCATCAGCCCGCGTCGCTGACGGCGCCGGCGATCATCGCGCGATTCCACGCGTTGATTCCCACGATCGTCATCACCATCTGCGTCAGTTCATCACCCGGATACGCCTCGGCCGCAGATGCCCACGTGAGCCCAGCGGCCGTGTCCTCGGCATCTGCCAGCAGATCGGACCGGGTCAGCAGATCAGTCAGCGCCAGCGCTGCCCGCTCGCGCTCGTCAAACAGTCCCGAGGCCTGCCAGTCGGCGGTGGCCACGATGCGATCGTCCGTCTCCCCCGCATTGCGCGCAGCCTCGGTGTGGTTGTCAATGCAGTAGCGACAGTTGTTAATGCGTGAAGCGCGAATCTTCACCAGCTCGGCGACGACATGGTCGGGGTGCCCAGCGCGCGTCAGCCCGGCGAGTGCGCGATAGCCATCAGGCGAGAGCCCCTTGACGTCAATGCGACCGGCAACACCCATCAGGCAAAGCGATACGCGATGAGCGCAATACCGATGAGCAGGCCCGCAAGCCCCAGACCGAGGCCCCACCACGCCATCGAGCGACCGCGCACCTCGGTGTCGGTGCCCATGTCGCGCAGGGCCAGCGCACCGAAGATAATGGCCAGCGTCGAGCAGACCACGGGAAACACGAGAATGCCCACGATGCCCAGCACGAGGGCCGCCGTGGCGCGCCCTGAGCGCCGCGGGCTCGCAGCGGGCGGGGGCGGCGTGGTGGAGTCGCTCAGCGGAGCGATGGCCTGCTGGCCCTGGTCAAAGACGTGTTCGGTCCATGCCGTGCCGTCCCACCAGCGAAGTTGGTGACGACCTTCGGGATCTGGCAGCCATTCCTGTGTGCGCTTGCTCATGGGGCGATCCTACCCACGCCGGTCGATCAGCACGTCACCCGTCATCGCACTGGGGACATCCCACCCCATCAAGGCGCACGCCGTAGGTGACACGTCGCCGAGACGTCCCGGCACCAGAGGCAGCCCCGGTCGATCAATCCAGAGCGGTACCGGGTTGATCGTATGTGCGGTATTCGGGCTGCCGTCCAACTCGATCATCGACTCGCTATTGCCGTGGTCGGACGTGACCATGAGCAGGCCATCCCTCGCGGCAACGGCCGCGCGGATACCAGCCATGCACCGATCCACGGCCTCGATACCGCGCACGGCCGCAGCAACAACGCCCGTGTGGCCAACCATGTCGGCGTTGGCGAAGTTGACCACGACGAACTCATGCTGCCCGGTCATCACGCCGTTCACGACCGCATCGCGAACACCATCAGCGCTCATCTCGGGCGCCTCGTCGTACGTGGCCACGTGCTTGGGCGACTGCACGAGCACGCGATCCTCGCCATCGAACGGCTCCTCACGGCCCCCGTTGAAGAAATAGGTGACGTGCGCGTACTTCTCGGTCTCGGCCACGTGCAGCTGCCGGCGGCCAGCCATGCTCACTGCCTCGGCCATGCCCTCGCGCACGTTCTGTGACTCAAACCCCACGGGGTACGTCCACTCGGCGCGCAGGCGGGTCATGGTGGTGATGTCGTCAATGGCCGCCATGCCGCCGCGGTCGAATCCGTCAAACGCGGGGTCGGCGAGCGCCTGGGTGATCTGGCGCGCGCGATCCGGGCGGAAGTTCCACACGATCACGGGCTCACCGGGGCGAATGCGGGTAGCCGACACGTCTCCGATGACCCACGGCGCGATGAACTCATCCGTGACATTCGCATCGTATGAGCGCTGCACGGCATCGGCCGCCGTGGGGGCACGCTCGCCGCGCCCGTGCACCATCGCGTCGTAGGCGCGCTGGATGCGGTCCCATCGGTGATCACGGTCCATGGCCCAATAGCGGCCCACCACGGTGCCCACCACCACCCCATCGCCCTCGAGGGCGCGGATGGCCCGCAACGCGGAATCGGGCCGCGAGTCGCGACCGTCGGTGATGGCGTGTACCACCATGCGCGTGACCCCACGCGCACGGGCGGCCCGAATGAGCGCCACGAGGTGCCGCTGCTGGGCGTGTACGCCGCCATCGCCCACAAGACCCACCAGATGCAGCGTGCTGCCCGCCGCACGGTCCAGAGCGGCCCCGATCGCGGGCACGGCCCCCAGGCCACCTGCGGTGCCCATGACCTCATCAATGCGAACGAGCATCTGCGGCACGCGACGCCCGGCACCCAGATTCAGGTGCCCCACCTCGCTGTTGCCCATCTGGCCGTCGGGAAGCCCCACAGGCAGGCCCGAGGCCTGCAGGGTGGTGGCCGACCCCTCAGCGGCCAGTGCATCGAGCGATGGCGTGCGGGCGAGTGAGACGGCATTACCCGGCCCACCGGGCGCGATCCCGAACCCATCAATGACGACGAGGACGAGGGGTCCGCTCAACCCGCAGCCGCCACGATCGCGGCAAACGACTCGGGATCAAGACTCGCGCCACCCACCAATGCACCATCCACGTCCGGCTGCGACAGGATTTTCGTGGCGTTGGCCGGGGACACGCTGCCGCCGTAGAGCACGCGCAGGTGGTCGCCGTCCACGCGCTCAGCCGCGACGCGGCGAGCGATGGCGCAGGCCTCCTGGGCCTGCTCCGGCGTCGCCGTTTCACCCGTTCCGATCGCCCAGATTGGCTCATACGCCACCACGAGACGGTCCGCATCGGTCGGCCCCACCGACGCAAGCGCCGACCGCAGTTGACCGGTAATCCACTGCTCTGCCTCACCCGCCGCGCGGGTCGCGAGCGACTCACCGCAGCACAGCACCACCAGAAGTCCGGCATCCAGGGCGTTGCGCACGCGCAGGGCGACCTGCGCATCGGTGTCGCCAGCGGCACGGCGCTCGGAGTGACCCACAAGCGCACCCTCGGCACCCGTGGCGATGATCATCGCCGAACTGATGTCGCCGGTGTGGGGGCCGCTCTCGTTCTCGTGCACATTCTGGGCGTACACGGCGATCGGCGATCCGGCTAACGCGGTGGCTGATGCCTCCAGCGCCGTGTACGGCGGACACACGGCCACGTCTACTGCCGGGGCATCACCCACCAGCCCGGCGAGTGCCACGCACAACTCAGCCGCCTCGGCACCGGTCGTGTGCATCTTCCAGTTTCCCGCCACTAGCGGGCGCCGAGCACTCATGTGGTCGGCAACACTCGGACGCCGGGCAGCATGTGCCCCTCGAGCATCTCGAGTGCGGCGCCACCGCCGGTGGACACCCAGGTCAGGCGATCAGCCAGGCCCATCTTGCCGAGGGCGGCGCCGGAGTCACCGCCACCAGCCACCGTGACGGCGGACGACGACGCCATGGCCTCGGCGACTGCACGCGTGCCCGCGGCAAACGGCGCAATCTCGAAGGCGCCCATGGGGCCATTCCAGAAGACCGTACCCGCGGTCGTGATGACATCGCGATATGACGCGGCCGTGCGCGGGCCGATATCCACGCCCATCCACCCATCCGGAATCGCGTCGCTTGGCACCACCTGTAATTCCGCATCGGTGGCGAAGCGGTCGGCCACGACGATGTCGGTGGGCAACTGGAGGGTGCAGTTGACCTTGGCAGCGCGGTCGAGCAACCGCAGCGCCAGATCCTGTGCCTGCGCATTCTCATGCAGTGAGGTCCCCACGGGGTCACCCAGCGCCTTGAGGAAGGTGAAGCACATGGCCCCGCCGATGAGGATGCGGTCGGACATATCGAGCAGGTTCTCGATGAGCGGCAACTTGTCGCTCACCTTCGAACCCCCGAGCACGCTCACGAATGGCGTAGCGGGACGTGCCAGCAAACCACTCAACACCTCAACCTCACGCGCCAGCAGCAGACCTGCGCAGGCGTCCAACCGGCGCGCGACTGCCTCAGTGGATGCGTGGGCACGGTGGGCGGCGCCAAAGGCGTCGTTCACATACGCGGTGAACCCGGCGGCCAGCAGATCGGCGAACACCGCGTCGTTGGCCTCCTCTTCCGGGTGGAACCGCAGGTTCTCGAGCATGACGACCTCACCTGGCTGCAGTGCCCGGATGCGGGCCTCCACCCCGGGGCCCACACAGTCATCAAGCAGGTCAACCGGCTGCCCCAACAACTCCGACAGGCGTACCGCGCACGGCGCGAGCGACAACTCGGCAACGTGCTTTCCATTGGGCCGTCCGAGGTGTGAGCTGACGGCCACGGCAGCCCCCTCGGCGAGCAGGTGGCGAATGGTGGCAACCGCTGCACTGATACGGGCGTCGTCCGCCACGCGCGGGGATCCGCCCGGGCCGGTCTCGAGGGGCGCATTGAGGTCGGCGCGTACCAGCACGCGCTCCTCGGCCCACGAGCGGCCGGGCGAGTCCACCTGCACGAGGCCGCTCACTACGGCAGCAGCTTCTGCGCCAGGTCAACGACTCGGCACGAGTAGCCCCACTCGTTGTCGTACCACGAGACGATCTTCACCTGGTTGCCGTTCACCATGGTGAGCGGGGCGTCGAAGAGTGACGAGTGTGAGTCGCCGATGACATCACGCGACACGATCGGGTCCTCGTTATAGCCCAAGATGCCCTTCATCGGGCCGTCGGCAGCGGCCTTGATGGCGGCGTTGACCTCATCCACGGACGGAGTCGCATCCAACTGAGCCACCAGGTCCACCACCGAGCCATTCGGCACGGGCACGCGCAGGGCCATGCCGTCGAGCTTGCCCTTGAGATGCGGCAGCACCTCGCCAATGGCACGCGCGGCGCCCGTGGACGTGGGGATGATTGACAGTGCGGCGGCACGGGCACGTCGCAGGTCGCTGTGCGGAAGGTCGAGAATGCGCTGATCGTTGGTGTAGGCATGGCACGTTGTCATGAAGCCCTGCTTCAGACCGAACGTGTCGTCGAGCACCTTCGCGACCGGCGCGAGGCAGTTGGTGGTGCATGACGCGTTGGAGATGACGTGGTGCACGGCCGGGTCGTACGTGTCGTCGTTGACGCCGATGACCACGGTCAGGTCGGGGTCGCTCGCCGGGGCTGAGATGATGACCTTCTTGGCCCCGCCGGCCAGATGCTTGGCCGCATCGTCGCGCTTGGTGAAGAAGCCGGTGCTCTCTACCACCACGTCAACGCCCATGTCACCCCAGGCGAGGTTGCCCGGGTCGCGCTCGGCCAGCACACGGATGGGCGTGCCGTCCACGATGATGGCGTCGCCCTCATGCTCCACGGTGCCGGGGTAGCGCCCGAACACAGAGTCGTAGGCGAGCAGGTACGCGAGCGTCTTGGCGTCAGTGAGGTCGTTGACCGCGACGATCTCCACGTCCCCCTTGGCGCGGCTCGCGACCGCCCGGAAGACGTTCCTGCCAATGCGGCCGAAGCCATTGATGCCCACACGTACCGCCATCACACTCCCCTTGGTTTGAAAGCGGGCGCAAGCCTAACCGGTGCACTCCACAAACGAGGTCCGGGGCCGCCCACCGAGCGGGAATCGGGTCATTCGACCGTCCCGAGAACGACTTCGGGGGGGTCCGAAGACCCCCCCGAAGAGAGAAGCACAAGAGTGTCTAGACCGTGTGGCCTAGGCCTCCTTGGCCTTCGGGGTAAGCATGGCGGCCAGCTTGCCCGACACGAGACCCAGGATGATGCCGCAAACCAAGGTCACCCAGGTACTAAACCAGACCCAAGCCCACGGGGTCGAAATAAGACCACCGAAGGAGCCAAGACCCATAGCACCACCAGCACCACCGTTGGCGGCGTCAGCACCCAAGGGCGCCCAGCCGTCCATACCGGTGGCAACCCACCAAAGGAACACAGCCGCGAAGCACGGGAACGTACCTGCGACGTAATACCAGTCACCCGCGACAAGAACCATCACGAGGATGAAAGCGAAGACGCCGACCCACAGCGCGATGCCCCAGAAGTCAGGGAACGCAGCCGTCTTGTAGGCCAGCGGGATGGTGATGAGAGCAGCGATACTACCGAACATGGCAGCAAGGAAGATCTTGCCGAATGCGGCGTTGTCACCACCAGCAGCAAAGAACAAACCCCACGAGATGAACGCCGTGGGAAGAATCAAGTGGAAGTTCTGCGGAACGCCGACTGCACCGGGAAGGTCCGTGCCAGACACGGTGACCCAGTGGAAGGTGAAGTTCAGCGAAAACTCGGTCCACAGGTAGGAGAGAACTCCTACAACAAGCGCGAGCGGAAAAATCGCCTTAGCGCGAGCACCCATGTGAGAACTCCTTCATGGAAAAGGACAGGGAATCCGCGGACCCGAAATACGATGAGGTGGGTACGCGGTGCACGAAAGAAGAACCGTCGTGCTGACGGCACTCTACGGGCATCGCGCTATTCGTTACAAGTGCTACGAACCCTCCCGCGCGGTACACAGTCGTCCAATTTCATCGCGACGAGCGGGGGGTTTACCCTGCGCTAACCTGCCGACGCGGGGTACGCAGACGCCGATTGCGCCCGTCTGGCTGCACCCTCCGCGGCGAGCGGAACGAGCACCTCCGCGAGGCGCTCGGGCTCGTGGCGCACCACCCGATCACTCTCGGCGATGTCCGCGGTAACGACACGCACGCCGCATGCTCCCAGGGCGCCCACATCCACCACCACTGGCTGCTGCCCCTGCATCCCATAGTGGGCAACCGATGCAGCATCGAGCGCCCCGGCGTGCACCACCACCACATCCACCCCACCCGGCAGCATCTCGAGGACGCGAGTCAGGTGGGTGACGGCATCCATTCCGTCGGTCTCCCCCGGCTGCGTCATGATGTTGCACACGTACACGCGCAGCCCCGGGGCTGCGCCCACGGCCTTGGCGATGTCGCCCACCGCAAGGTGGGGGAGCACGCTGGTGAAAAGTGAGCCCGGCCCCAGCAGCACAAGGTCGGCGTCATGGATGGCGGCAAGTGCATCGGGGTGCGCACGGGGCTCCGGGTCGAGCCACACGCGGCGGCACGCACCCACCCCACTCGCAATCAGCGTCTCGCCGCACGACTCCGAACCATCCTCGCGTTCCGCCCACAACCGCACGTGCTGCAGCGTTGCCGGGATCACGTTCCCATTCACCTTGAGCACGCGCGATGCCTCACGCACGGCCTCGTCGAATGATCCGGTCACCTCGGTGAGTGCGGCCAAGATGAGGTTGCCGAATGGATGCCCCGACAGGTCGCCGTCGGCAAACCGGTGCTGGAACAACTGCCCCATGAGCGACTCGTCGTCGGCCAGACTCACCAACACGTTGCGCACATCACCCGGCGGCAGCACTCCCAGTTCCCGGCGAAGCCGCCCCGACGATCCGCCATCGTCGGACACGCTGACGATGGCGGAGATGTCGAGGTCGTAGTGCTTCAGCCCGCGCAGGAGGGACGACAGGCCGGTGCCTCCACCCAGCGCGACGACGTGTGGGGTATTCATGAGCCGCGCACCTCGGTGGGCTTGCCGGCGTCGCGGTGCGCGCTGGTGACGTCGAACTCGCCCCGGTAGCGCCCGGCCAGCGCCTCGGCGATGGCCACGCTGCGATGCCGGCCGCCCGTGCAGCCGATGCCCACCACCAAGTGGCGCTTGCCCTCGGCCGCGTACAGCGGCAACACGAAGTCGAGCAGCGACGTAAGCCGCGCCATGAACTCGGCATACCCCGAATCCTCGGCCACGTATGCCGCCACGGCCGGTTCCTTGCCGGTCAGTGCTGTGAGTTCGGGCACGTAGTGCGGGTTGCGAAGGAACCTCACATCGAACATCAGGTCGGCCTCGCGTAGCACGCCGTGCTTGAAGCCGAACGAGGCGAACGTGACCCGCATGCGTGGGGCGGTGCCGGGCTCCATCTCGCGCGCCACGGCGTCTCGTAGTTCCCACGGAGTCAGTCCCGTGGTGTCAATCACCACGTCCGCGCGGCGGCGCAGTGCGGCCAGCATTTGGCGCTCGCGCTCGATGCCGCGCAGCACCTCTCCCCCCTCGGCCAGAGGGTGGCGGCGGCGGGTCTCGCGAAAGCGCTGCAGCAGGGTGTCGTCGGATGCCTCGAGGAAGAGAATGCGGGGAGTGATGCCGTCGGCCTTTTGCAACTCGTCGAGGTCGCGCAGCAACTCGGCGAACCACACGCCGCCGCGCACGTCGAATACCAGAGCGGCGCGCTCCACCCGACTGCCCTCCAACTCAAACAGGTCCACGAGGGCGGGCAAGAGGCGCGGGGGCAGGTTGTCAATGCAGAAGTAGTCGGCATCCTCAAACGCACCGATGGCACCGCTCTTGCCAGCGCCCGAAAGCCCGGTGATGATCGTCAGTTCCATTCGCTGCCCCCCAATCCGCTCACGGCCCCGGACTGCTCTGGGGTACCGCCCTTACTCAGATGCTCGTACAGATCGCGTGCCACCTTCGGCGGCAATCCCCGCACCGCCTCCATCTCCTCACGGCTGGCGGCCATAAAGCGCTCGGCCGACCCGAAGTGCAGCAGGATCGCACGCCGACGGGCCGGGCCGATACCGGGCAGCGAATCCATGGCGCTTGCGGTCATGCCCTTGCCCCGCCTGCCACGGTGATGCCGCAGCGCAAATCGGTGGGCCTCGTCGCGCAGTTGCTGCAACAGGCGGAGCCCAGCGGAGTTCTCTGGCATGAGAACCGGCTCGCTGCGCCCGGGCACGAACACCTCCTCGATGCGCTTGGCGAGACTCACCATGGGCACATCCACGCCAGCCGCCTGCATGGCGCGCTGGGCAGCCGCGAGTTGCCCCTTGCCGCCATCAATTACCACCAACGATGGCCGGGCACCCAAACTCACATCCTCATCCTCGGCCGCCAACCGCGCCATGCGGCGCCCAATGGCCTCCTCCATGCGCGCGAAGTCGTCGGGGTCGCCCTCGGTGCGCATGGTGAACGAGCGGTAGTGGGCCTTGGCCGGGGCCGCCCCGATCATCACCGCCATTGACGCCACCGCGTACGTGGCGCCGAGGTTCGAGATGTCGAAGCACTCGATGCGAAGCGGCGGCGCGTCCAGACCAAGGCGCTCCTGCAGATCGCCCAGGGCCGACGTGCGTCGCTCGCGGGTGCGCGCGGCCCGGGCACGATCTTGGTCAAGCGCCAGACGGGCGTTGCGCTCAGCCATCTCCTGCATGCGGCGCTTCTCGCCCCGCTCCGACGCCCGCACCTCCACACCCGACTGCCGGCGCTCCGCCAGAAGGGCCTCAATCGAATTGGTGTCCACCCCTTGCGGCACGACCACCAGCGGCGGGATCGCCAGCCCCAGCGCGTAGTACTCGAGCACGAACTGCTCCACCAGCGTGGACGTGTCCGTTGCACCGGCAGCATCCACAAAGAACGACTGGCGGTCGCCCAGTACGCCGTCGCGTACCTGCAGCACCTGGATGTTCGCGGCCTCACCGTCATCGTCCACGGCAATCCCGATCACGTCAACGCTTCCCATTGACTCGCTGGTGGCCAGTTGCGGTTCCATCAGATGGCGCACCGCATTGAGGCGGTTGCGGTACAGCGCGGCGTCCTCAAATCGCTGGGTCGCTGCGGCATCCCTCATCTGCGCCTCCAACTCCCGCTCCAGACCACGATACCGCCCCGAAAGGAAGGCGATGGTCTGGTCAATCAGTGCTCGGTACTCGGCACGCGAGATGTAGTCCACGCAGGGCGCCATGCACCGCTTCATGTGGTAATCGAGGCACGGGATTCCGGACGGCCGCCCGGGCTCCGGTCCCTCGCAGGGGCGGTTCGGGAAGATCTTCCCGATCAGCGACAGCGTCTCCCGCACCTTCGACGCGCTCGAGAACGGCCCGAAGTACACGCGGTCGCGGCGGTGCTTCTCGCGGGTGAAGTACACGCGCGGGTACGTCTCGTCGAGGCTGATCCCGATGTACGGATAACTCTTGTCGTCGCGCAGCTTCACGTTGAACGCCGGGCGATAGGTGGTGATGAGGTTGCCCTCGAGGATCAGCGCCTCGGCCTCGGAGTTCACCACCAACGCCTCGAGGCGCGTAACCCGCGAGACCATCTCGCTCGTGCGTGGGTGCAACCCGCTGCGGGGACCTGGTTTCACCGTCAGGTCGCCATCCTCCGGCCGTACCGGCGACTCGAAGTACGAGAACACACGCTTTCGCAACGACTTCGCCTTGCCCACATACATCACGCGGTCCTCGGCGTCGCGGTACAGGTACACCCCCGGCGCGTCCGGCAGCGCTGCCAGCTGGTCACGGAGCGGCGCAGTGCCCATCGTTCCGAGTATAGAAGTGGCCCGCTCAGGCCAGCAGGTCACCGGCGCGCACCAGCACCACCGCGCTCCCAGAGCCCGCGAGCGCTGCACCCTGCCCTGCCCGCGCCATGACGCGCGCCACATAGGCACGAGTCTCGGGGTACGGCGGGATACCCCCGTATCGGCGCACCGCTCCACTGCCGGCGTTGTAGGCAGCGAGACCCAGCGGCACGGATCCGAACTCGCGAATGCCACTGGCGAGCAGCCGCGCTGCGCCCGGAATCGCCTTGGCAGGGTCGAAGGGGTCATGCACCCCCATGGCGGCCGCGGTGCCGGGCATGAACTGGGCGATGCCCTCGGCACCCACCGGACTCACCGCGTTCGGGTTGAACCCCGACTCCGCGTCCAGGAGCGCGGCCAGCAGCACCGGCACGATTCCTGCCGCGTGCGCAGCCGACGTGACGGCCTCGCGATACCGACCCGGTACCCACGCCGGAAGGGCGGTGGCGACAACGGCCGTGGCACCCGGCTGGCCCGGTCCGCAGCCGGATTCATACCCCCAATGCCAATCCTCCCACGAGTACCGCTGCACGAACCCGAATGCGTTGCCGTATCGCGTCAGCCACGGGTAGACGCCGCCGGTCACGTCGAGGTCGAGTTCGGTGGCGTTGCGGTGTCGGCTGCGCCCCGGGGGGGCCACCCACTTGGGATCCGGATGGCGCGCGAACAGCACGGCCTGCTCGGCATCCGACCGGAAACCACTCACCACCGCGATGTCGAGCCCCACCGCATGGGCGGCGCGATCCATCTGGTCAAAGGCGGCGGCAACCGCTGGGCACATGGGCTTGCCATCCCGATAGACCAGCGGCCCCGAGTAGCCGCCCCCGATTGCCCACCCGGTGGGGCCGTCGTCGGGCAGCCCAGCGCGCACGGCGATGCCCGCACGCGCAGTGGCCGTGACAGCCGTGCCCAGCGGCGCAGGCCGGCGCACTTGTACCTCCACCTGCGTGGGGAACGAGCTGCCAGCGATGAGGCGCACCGCCACCACGTGGGCCCCCGATGCCGCGGCGGACCGTCGTGCGGAATCCCCAACCACGAACCCCAGTCGCTGGCGCATGCGCCACGGGTCGGTCACCACGCCGGGCAGGGCATCAAGCAGGGCACGACCTGCCGACATCGCCGCTAGGTCGGCCGCAACGCGCGCGCCACCGGCCGCCACCCGCGTGGCGCCAACAATCACCATGCCTGCGAGCGCAGCCACCACGAGGGCCACGACCCCCAGCAGCAGTGGCACGGCTTGGCCCCGGTCGTTGGCACGGCGACGCATCACGGCAGGCGAATGCCCACGCGCACGGTGACCGCGCCCCGACTACGTGTGATCACGGTGGTCGTCCCCGAGACACCGGTCGCCGCCAGCGCCCGGACGCGGGCCTCGTCCTGCGCACGAGACACGTCGGCCAGCATGGTGGCCACCCACACCGCCCCGAATGCCACGAGTACGAGTACGGGCACCAGCGCCAGCACTTCGATGCTCGCCTGCCCACCACCACCACCTCGCTCACGCATCACGGCGCGAGGTCCACGCGCGACTCCACCAGCGGCACGGGGATCCAGGGGGCCAGCCTCGGCACGGGCAGCCGCACGCGCACCCGATGGGTGCCGTCGGGCCGCGTGGTTGCATGCACCCACATACCGGCCGCCGACGCGCCCACCAGCGACCGGCGCGCGGCGTCCGAGGCGGACGCGCCCACGAGGTCGGCGCGTGCCGCAGCCCGGGCGGCCTCGTACGCGGCGCTCCACGTATGCAGGGTGACCGCCACCTGCACACCCCCGATGGCCAGCAGCACGATCAGTGGAAGGAGTGCCACCAGCTCGACGGCGGCCTGCCCACGCTCACGGCTGGCGATGCGTGACGGCATGCGCCGACCGTACGGACGCCCCGTTCGCGCAGGGCGCACGCGACGTGACGAATCACGCTCGGGTCAGAGCCGCCTGCTGTCGCGGATGACCCACCAGATAATGAGCACGAAGGCAACAATGAGCGCGATCCATCCGAGCGGGGTGATGCGGTCCACCAGCAGCGGATACCCAGCGAGAATGAGGAACGCGATAGCCAGTGCGCTCACGATCACCACGGCGCGTTGCCAGGGCCTCAGCACCAACCACGCCAGCGGCTTACTGCGGAAGTACTGCACGCCGGCGGCGGCGATGGCCACCACGAACAGCACCGAGATGACCCACGAGATGGACGACACCGCGACTGAGAACCCGCGCTGCCACACCACGGCGAGCGCCGCGATGCCCAAGATGATGATCGCGTTACGAATCCCGGTGGCCATGCGGCGAGGATACCTCCGGGGTCGGGGCGGGCTGGAAACCACCACAGCGCATCACCGGTACGCCCGGATACCGCGGCAGTCCGGGGGCCTCACACATGGTGAACACCGACGTGCGCGTGGGCACCAGTCGCTGGTGCACACATCGGTCGCAGAGGCCCGCAGGCATGCGCCGAGGCGCTCCGGTCACGCCGCGGGAGCCCCCGCCTGCAGGGCGTGTGCCAGCCCGTCAAGGGGCAGGTCGCCATCCAGGTCGCCGTGGCGCGCACGCACGGATGCCGAGCGGGTGTCAACCTCGCGGTCACCGACAATGAGCAGGAATGGCACCTTGGCGAGCTCGCCATCGCGGATGCGCTTGCCCATGCTCTCCGATCGCACATCGGCCTCGCAGCGCAGGCCGTCGGCGCGCAGGCTCGCCCGCACCTCGTCCGCGTACTGTGCGTGGCGGTCGCTCACGGGAATCACGCGCACCTGCTCGGGCGCCAACCAGAACGGCAAGTCGCCACCGGTGTCCTCCAGCACGATGCCGAGGAAGCGCTCCAGCGATCCGATGATGGCCCGGTGGATGATGACCGGCCGCTCCTCGGTGTCCTCCGCCGAGGTGTACGACAGACCAAATCGCTCCGGCATGTAGAAGTCGAGCTGGCACGTGCCCAGTTGCCATGAGCGACCCATGGTGTCGGTCACCTGGATGTCGATCTTCGGGCCGTAGAAGGCGCCGTCGCCCTCTTTCAGCGCGTACTCGCGATCGCCCAGAGCCAAGCGCAGGGCCTCTTCGGCGGTGTCCCACATCTCGCTGGTGCCGGTGGCCTTCTCGGGACGCGTGCTCAGGTACATGCGCACGTCCTCAAACCCGAACCGCTCGTAGAAGCGCTCGGTCAGGTCGAGGATGGATCGCACCTCGCTTTGCACCTGGTCAATGCGGCAGAACACGTGCGCATCGTCCTGCGTGAACGCCCGCACGCGGAACAGGCCGTGCAGCACGCCCGACAACTCGTGCCGGTGCACGTGGCCGAACTCGGCAAGGCGCAGCGGCAACTCGCGATACGACCGGCGCGTGGAACGGAACACCAGACATGCGCCGGGGCAGTTCATGGGCTTCACGGCGAAGCCCTGACCGTCCACGTTGGTGAAGTACATGTTGTCGGCGTAGTTGTCGTAGTGGCCGCTCTGGTGCCACAGCGCGTCGCTCAACATCGTGGGGGTGCGGATCTCGTCGTACCCCATCGCGTCCAGTTCCTGGCGCAGGGCCTTCTGGATCTCGTTGATGATGATCATTCCCCGGGGCAGGAAGAAGGGGAATCCGGGACCGGCCTCGTCGAAGTAGAACAGGCCGAGGTCGCGCCCCACACGCCGGTGGTCGCGGGCCTTGGCCGCCTCGATGCGCGCCAAGTGCTCATCAAGGTCTGCCCTGCTGGGAAACGAGGTGGCGTAGACCCGTGTGAGCATCGGGTTCTTCTCACTGCCGCGCCAGTACGCGCCGGCCACCGATAACAACTTCACGTGACCGATCTTCGCCGTGTCATGCACGTGCGGGCCGCGGCACAGGTCGATGAACTCGCGTTCGCGGTAGAGCGACACATCGGCCTCGCCCTGGCGGCCCAACTGCTCAACCTGATCAACCTTGTACGGCTGCGCGCGCTCCGCGAAGAACGCGGCGGCGTCGGAGATACTCATGACCGTGCGCTCGAACGGCGCCTTGGCCTTTGCAATCCGGTTGATCTCGGCCTCGATGGCCGGGAAGTCATCCTCGGTCAGCGGCTGGTCGAGTTCGAAGTCGTAATAGAAGCCGTCCTCAATGGGCGGCCCAAAACCGAAACGCGTGCCCGGAAACAGCGTCATGACGGCCTCGGCCATCACATGCGCTGCCGAGTGACGCATCACGTACAAGTGGTCGTCACCGCTCTTGCCCGTGATGATGGCGATCTGCTCACCATCAGCCAACGGCCGGCCGAGGTCACGGATCTCGTCGCCAATACGCACCGCGAGGGCGGCCTTGGCGAGCCCGGGGCCGATGGCTGCGGCGGCGTCGAGGCCGGTGGCGCCATCGGGCAGCTCAAGGCGGTTTCCGTCGGGAAGGATGACGTGCATTGCGGCGGGGGATGCTAGTGATCCACCCCATGCTGCGCTGGTTACTCTTGGGACCATCCCCGAAGCCCGTTGCCCGGCGCGTCGTCCCGGTGATCGTGGTCACGTTGATCATGACCATCTTCGGTACCGTGCTCGTGACGCTCAGGTCGGATCTGCCCGGCTCCGGGTGGATCAAGGGCATGTACGTACTCGTCGTCGTCGTCGCCCTCAAGTTGCCGCTGCTCACGGTGCTGTGGTGGCTCATTGCCCGGAACCCCGAGGGGCCGGGGACGACCCCGACATGGTCACCAGAGGAGCAGGCCGACATCCTCACCTACCTCGAATACGAGGCCCAGCGGGTGCGCGGCATGCCCGATGCCATCGAGCGTCTGGAGTATCTGTCACAGGAGGCCTGGTACCTGGCCGATCGTCTGGACGGTGAGGCCAAGGTGGACGCCCTCACCGTGGCCCTGCGGGTGGACCTCATCTGCGCGCGCGCCCGACGCGAGCGAACCGGACGCTGAACCGGCGCGAGCTGTCCTACCCACACACGTTGTGAACGCCTGAGGATGCGCATTCACGCTCACGCACCGCAGTCGATCAAGGGCAGAAGGCGGCTGGTCGAGATGATCCTTAAGTGGCGTCTCGATCCGCCAGGCAGCGGACGGAGCGGGGCGTCTCACCAGCTCTTACGGGGACTCTTACGGGGACAGACCCCACCCTCTTACGGGGACAGACCCCACCCGGGGTCTGTCCCCACCCGGGGTCTGTCCCCACCCCACCCCCACCCCTGCGCTGAGCAGGCAGTTCGTGATTTGGGGTCTGTCCCCACCCGGGGTCTGTCCCCACCCGGGGTCTGTCCCCACC